>Ga0272444_10000548_pt1 | contig 39579 bp, 33 predicted proteins | sample SSMForm13_FD_201033 | JGI IMG/M metagenome (GOLD analysis project Ga0272444, IMG submission 201033) | Marine sediment archaeal communities from Little Sippewissett salt marsh, Falmouth, MA, United States - SSM-Form-13 | ecosystem: Environmental > Aquatic > Marine > Wetlands > Sediment ... | reverse complement strand
GATTGAGGGGGGCTTGGGGGCGACTAATTGCAAAGAGCCGTATGATACACTTTTGCCTATTTCCTTGGCTTTGCGATCCTAACCTTTCCAATCCTGCCAAGTTGTTCAGCGATGGTTTCTTTTTTGAAGTCTTTTTGAGTTCGCTTTGATCGCCTGTCAGGTTCTTTTGTCGCAGGGCCTCGCTGGATCTTATCAAAGCCCTTTCTCTCAACTTCCTCGGAATTGTCACTGAATATCAAGGCCAGTAGGAAAAACACCAACCGGGGTGTCCACTTTGCATCCGCCGCTGTTCGATAGCCTAAGAAATTCAGCCTGACCGCGACGTCCCGAGGTTTTCTCGTTCCTTCGCGAGCCAGCTGTTTCACGACCGGCTCCAACCGGCGATACAGTTCCTCAAACGTCACAGCCCCGCTTTCGAAATGCATCATTTCGGATTTCTGCATATCGAATTTTGACTTCGGTAAGACGCCCGGTTTGTCCCGGCTCGGGCCCAATCGGCTCCGATCTCCATCCCGCCTATCTTTTGCTGGAGCCGATTTTCTTGGCTTCTTCCGCTTTATCAACCGGGCATCTTTCGGAGAATAGAGAGGGCCTGCCAAAGGTGCCGTCAGAGGTTTTCTACCGTCTGGCTCCGGTTCTCCGTCGAGGTCCACGGATCCGCCAAATGTGAAGAACGTTGGCGACAAGGAGTGCCTGGAAACACAAGACACCTGATTTCCCTTCACGCTGATGAATTCACCGGGCGACAGGAACTCTCGATCTGAATAGCAAGCGAAACCAAACATTCCGCCCGACTTTGTGTCGAGGAACTCCGCTTCGATCTGGTTTTCATTCCCCAGCCTTCGAACCGCATGGACGACTGCCAGTGACCAAACATCCTCCTGCTTGCCTCCTGACTTGCCTGGCTTGCTTAATCCAGCTCTTTGGGCCGCGGCCAAGAGTTCCTTGACTTGGCCTACGGGTCTTCTGCTTGGCCCCCTATTCGTCAATTCGGTGCTGGAAATCCTTTGAGGGCCATTGTCCGTGCATGGATGTTTCGGCCATGGAGGCCCCAGATCATCGAAATAGACGCGACTGCCTGCTGCATTCGCGTAGAAGAATACGGGCGCATTGCAAACCGGACAGCGCGCGTTCGGATTCACATAACATCCTGCGACCGAATTCGCGTTGTATTGCTTCAGAAGCGAGCGCGCGTCACGGTATGCGAAGGTGTTTTGGATGTCTGTGCGGCTTACACGGCTCCGTCCGTAATTGACGCACCAGCCGCATGCACAGTCGGGATAATGATTGTAACCTGGCACACCATCGCACCTTCAATTATTGAGCCCTAAGGCCTTCCATCACCGCTTCCGGATCGACTGCGTCTCCACGTCGTATTCCAGACTCACGATCGATCCATCCTTGATGGCCGCGACCGCCTTGGCGACCGTGTCCGGACGCACGTAGAACCATTCTCTCGGGCGGACATTCCTGCCGAAGCGATCCGGAACGGAAATGTCAGCACGAGCGCCTTCGAAGAACGCGTGCAGGATGTGCTCGACCCGGTCACGTCGCATACCGACCAACTCGAAAGTCGCGACTATTTCGACGGGGGCAAAAAGAAAGGTCGGATCGTTTCTCGCGTCGGCAATGCGGCGCTGGACGTCGCCTGACGTCACGCCGATCTTGTGGAGGATCAGCCTGTCCCGCTGGATATCCGGCTGGGTCGATTTGCTCCGGGCAACGTAAACGACGCCGTTCACAATCGCCTTGTCGTCCTGCCACCTGTCGTCCAGAGGGCCGAAGCCGCGCCCCTCGACGCGACGCGCAGTCGGATCATCGTACATACCCTTTTCGAAGGACCGCATCAGGATGTCGCTTTCGGTCCCGTTCGAATAGATCACGCGTAAACGGTGATCCGAACGCCCCCCCTTCATGGTGCGTTCGCCCTTCTCGGCGACATAGGCGTATTGCCCCTTCTGGATGAAGAAGTCGCCTTCGACGGTTTCCGTGCCGCCCTTCTTGGTGAACGGTACGAGTTCACGATCCCCGCGCTGGACGGCGGCATGAATGTCCTCGAACAGCGGCTCGAAAATCTTGAAATCCCGGCAGGGGCGACGCTCGGCACGATGATCCGCCATCAGTCGTTCGGCGGCGGGTGTTACCTTCGACGGTTTGACCAACCCCGCATCGAGGTCGAAATCCTCGTCATCGAAAATGTCATCAAGGGATAACTCTGAGGCCTCGTCTTCCGGTACTTCTTCCCGCCACGAGGGCTGAGGCGGTTCGGCCGGCTCTTCCTGCAGAACGAGCATTCCGGATGGGTCTTCGCTGCCCAGGTTGGCTGCATGGGCACCGTCCCGGACGCGCGCCAGCTTGCGTCCGAGAATGGCTTCGTTGATGTCGGCGGCGTCGCGATCCGGCGCCCGGCCATGTTCCTTGAAGAAGGCGCTGGCCTGTTCCAGAACCGCCCGATCCTTTTCCAGATCGGCGGACGCACTGCCGCGTCTTCCCGGCTTCACGTCGAGCAGCCCGTGCGGATCGTCGTCCTCGAATATGTCGTCCAGCGTTCGGCGTGCCATGCGTCAGGCCTCCGCCGCCCGCATGCGTTCGGCTTTTTTCGCCCGGATATAGGCATGAGCTTCGCCGAGACGCTTTTCGAGGGGGTCCGCCGCGTTTGGATTGGGCGCCCGTCCCTCCTGTTCACGGAACCGCTTGATCCGGGGCCAGAGGACGACGGCTTCCGCCTCGGTCATCTGAATCCTTTGCGCCACCATCATCGCCTGGATTTGCGACAATACCTGACTGTCGAGTGCCTTCGATGCGACGTCATAAGATTCACGGAAGGGATTCACGCTGTCGATCAGATCGATATCGAGGTCCCGGACATTGATGAACTTCTTCACCATCCTGAGCAGACCGGAATAGTCCCGCTCGGCACCGTCTTCGTCCATTTCACCGTGGGAACCTTCGTCCTGGGTGTATCCGATATCACCTTGCTCAGCCTGCCGTTGTGCTTCCCGGCGCGCCATATTCATAAGGTTCATTCGGGCGGCGAGGTGCTGGCGGACTTCCTCGGTCTCATCGTCCGACAGGTTCTCGTAGCTGCGTTCGATGATGTCGGTCATCACCATCTGGGTGGCGACTTCTGGAGCGATGTCGTCTGCAATCGTCCGGCGATCCATCGACTGGCAGGCCTTGGCGACCAGATCGTCCATGTCGTTTTCGATGATGGCCTTGGAGCGATCCGTCGACGGCATCGCCAGCCCCTTGATCTCGACATGGATGGTGCCGTTCTCATCCTGCCAGGCGTCGCTCTCTTCGGCGTCGTCCGGACGGCGATGGAACTTGAAGCTGGGGGCCAGAACCTGCTCCATCAGCAAGGCGCCGGAGATTGCTTTCAGCATGTCGTTGACCGCGTCGACCACAATGCCCTCTTCGGCTGCCGGCTCCGCAATCAGGTTGGTGAACTGCGCATGCGCCTTTCCGGGGGCGTCCCTTGTTGCGCGCCCGATGATCTGGATGATCTCCGTCAGGGAGGATCGGTAGCCGACCGTCAGGGCGTGCTCGCACCAGACCCAGTCGAACCCCTCCTTCGCCATACCGAGGGCAATGATGATGTCGACGGCGTCCTTGTCCTTCGCCTGTTGAAGCGCGGAAACGACCTTCTGGCGGTTCAGGGGATTGTCATCGACAAGGTTGGCGACCTTTAGCACCCTTCCGTCCGACGCCCGCTTGATCAAGTCGTACCCGGTGTCCGGATCGATACCCTGATGGTCGCCGATGGCGTCCATGATGGCGCCGACCTGCTGATCCTTGTGATCATAGGCTTCCGCCGACATGACATGCGGAATGTGAACGATGGTCTTCTTCGACGTGTCGAGAACATCCATCAAGGCGTCGACATACCGTCCCCTGTAGAAGTGATACCCAATCCCCAACGTCTTAAGGTGCTCATAGCCATCGAGCTGCTCGAAATAGGAATAGGTCACGCTGGTGAACTTGGCTTCGTCCTCCGGGCGCAAGACGGGCGCCGTGTCACCCCGGAAGTAGGATCCGGTCATCGCCATGATGTGCGCCTGGTCCCGGGCGACCAGCTCCCTTAGGATTTCACCGAGGCGGTTTTCCTCCGACGCACTGACATGATGGAACTCGTCGATGGCCACGAGGGACTTGTCGAAGGATTCGACGCCCACTTCCTCAAAGGCGAAGCGGAAGGTCGCGTGGGTGCAGACCAGGACCCGGTCGGGAGACGCCATGAAATCCTTGAAAGCCTTCACCTTGGCTCTCGCGGCGTCGCCCGCATCCGTCCCGGCGGTGCAGAGGTTCCAGCGCGGCTCCACTTGCCAATCAGCGAAAAAGCCGTGGCTGGTTAGGTCCGTGGAGCTGAAGGACGATCCGATGGAGCGCTCCGGAACAGCAACAATGACCTTTTCCAGTCCCTGATGATGAAGCTTGTCCAGCCCGAGGAACATCAGGGCGCGGGATTTCCCGGCGGCCGGCGGCGCCTTCAAGAGCAGGCATTGGGCATTGCGGGCGTCGTAGACTCGGGCCTGCATGGGGCGCATGCCCATTTCGTTTGTCGTCTTCGACTTGCCGCTCTGGGAATAGGTGACTTTCACGAGATCGGTCATGGGTCAGGCGCCTTTCTTCATCGCGGCAACGCGGTCGGCATATCGCTTGAACAGGTGCTCCAGCCGTTCGGTATCGTTCCGGAATGGACGCCCGATATACATGGACTCCAACAGCTCGTCGTTACGCCGATGGGCCTGCCTGAGGTCGTCCGGCATCTTCTTCGGATCATAGAGCTGGGCAATGGTCTTGGGATGATGATCTGCGCGCACCAGAAGGATTTCTCGGGCACTTTCTTCAAGAGATGCTTTTTGCTCGTCCGTGAAATCCGGAACAGGAAAGGTATTCCAGCCGAGGGTGTTGGAGTAGCGGAAGTCGGACTTCAGCTTGCCGCAAACTGTTGCGATCCAAACGAGATGAAGCTTCGACGCGATGAGTGCCAAGCACCAGTCTGGGGCGTCGTAAAGCACTTGGTTGAGGTTCGAAGCAACGACGTCAGCCCCAACCCGCTCGACAGGAAGATAAGGACGCCTTTCTGATGTGACACTGGGAACCAATATTGCATGGGAATGAGGCGCGGGATGTTCCCGGAATTGATGAGGACGGTCCGCCAGAGCGATCCCAGCCTTATCCTTCATGTTCAAGCGGGCCGTTCGGGTCGCTTCGATTTTTTCAGATACCGCCGGAATTGCGTTGGCATCGGCCAACTGATCATCCGAAATCCAAAGGCAGTACCTTTCGATACCTCTTACAACTTCCTGAGATCCCATAAATCGCTTTATCAGTGGCTGCGCCTCAGGCGCGACATCCATCAATTGCACCTTCTCTTCAGGGGATAAAAGCAGGTTGCCAGCGTCATAGGGCATACAACCGAAAGCCATGAATGGAAGGCCAAAAATACTGCGCCCGACTGACCTCACCACTGTATTCTGCGCATCAATCAAATATGGATTGATATTCTTAGCCAAAATTTCCATGCCATCATGGAACAATCGTTTCGCCGAATGCTTCGGGTTTCGCATGCCGACAATGACGCAGATTACGGCGGCATTTGCGGCCGCATTGTTTCGCCACTTGAATGAGCGGTGCGCAAAGCCGATCTCGATATTTTGTCCCAACAAATGAGGCCACAGGTTTGCCGATGACGCCCCTTGGCAAATCGAGTTCGTCGCAACCAATGCGGCACTAGCGTTGCGCTTCTTGATGTAATTCGCGGCTTTGAAATACCACGCAGCTACGAGGTCAAACGCTCTGTAATTCTGAACTTCGCCATCGAAGACGTGGTCCATGTCTGCCTTCTGTTCCGCATCCTGCTGGGCTTTTCCTAAGAAGGGCGGATTTCCTGCGATATAGACTTCTTCCAGCAGATCCGGCGGTGGGCAGACCGCGTCCCAATTCACCCTCAACGCATTGTCGCGGACGATGTGTCCGCCGTCCCTGAGAGGTAGCGCGGGCGGCATGCGACCGAAGACGTCCGCAAAACGCGCATTCGCCTGATACTCGGCAATGAAGAGCGCCAGTTTCGCCGTTTCCGCCGCGAAATCGGTGATTTCGATGCCGTGGAAATTGCTGAGGGAAACGGCGGAAAACATTTCCATCGCATGGCCCGGATCGATTTCCTCCAACCGCTTCAGGATCCGGATTTCCCTGTCCCGAAGTTCCCGGTAGGAGACAACGAGAAAGTTTCCAGATCCGCAGGCAGGGTCGAACACCCGGATCTTGGATATCCGTTGCAGGACGGCGCGCAGGGCCGAAGCCTTGGTCCAGGCCTTGTCGATGGCCTCGTCTAGGTCGTCCAGGAACAGCGGGCCGATCACCTTCAGGATGTTCGGCACGCTGGTGTAATGCATGCCGAGTTCGGACCGCGCCTTGGGGTCGGCAATGGACTGGATCATCGAGCCGAAGATGTCCGGATTGATCTCCTTCCAGTCCATCCCTGCGGCTTCTTTCAGGTACTGAAAAGCCGTCCGCGAAAAGACGGGAACCGCAATTCCTTCCGCGAACAGGCCGCCGTTCACGTATGGAAAATCATCTGCCCATTTCGGCAGGTCGTGTCGCTTGTCCGACGACGTCGCCATGGCTGTGAAAGCCGCAAGGATTGCCTCCTGCGCCGTCTCGCCTGCATTCCCGCCGTAGTCCGTCAGACAACGGCAAAAAGATTGTCGGGTAGGATCCCCGTATCCTCCGCGAACAGACAGAAGACGATCCGCGTCATGAACTGGTTCATGACATGTCGGTTCTCGTCCTTCCCCCATTCCGGATTGGCCTTGATCAGGGCGTCATACAGTTTCGCGAGGCGGCTGGTGGCGCGAATATCGACCGGGTTTTCATCCGCCGCCTTGAAGCGCTCGAAACCTGCAAGAGGCAGGAAGAAGCCGAAATTGTCCTTGAGTTCCGCGTAGTCGCAAAACCGCGCCTCACCGGATTTCGTGTCCCGGGCGGCAACGGACGTTCCATCCGTCGTGATGGCGACGCGGATCTTCCGGGTCTTCGTGGCCTTGGATTTACAGAGGGTTTCCAGCGCCTCTTCAGTCTTCCCTTCTTCGGCGGGAAGGAAGTGGAACTTTCCGTTGAGCAGTGTGCCGCCGGGGAGATCCGTCCGGTTCATGGCGCCGGACTTCAGCTTGGAAATGTTGGCATTTGAGGTGCCGATGGCCTCGGCCAAGGCAATCGGGAAAACTTCCGGATCGAATTCTCCGGCAAAAAGCCGCTCAAAAGCTTCTTCGACTTCAACGACGTTCACGAAAACACCCATCCCCAGGAGACGCCGCACGAATCCTTCGACGCCTTGCAATTCTCAGTTTTAACAGGAGAGAATACCTGTTCGTTTTCATAGGTCTAGGGACCGATCCACAAAAATGGGTCCGTCTCATCCAATTGGTTTCTACAACTTCTTTAAAAGGAAAGATTCCGGCTCTGCAGGGTCTTTTGTTTCGGCTAACGAGATAAATTAGCCGTAGTTTCAATTATGACTCCGCATAATTCGCGCGATAGTTGCTAACCGCCTTGGCAAGTCGTTAATCTCATTCGCAGATGCCAGCGGGGGAAACCATGAAATTCGAACCAAAAACTTTTCCAATCTCTGACCTCGTAGACCTTCGCAAAAATAATATGCTCGATGTCAATCAGGAATATCAGCGTGGGCAAGTATGGTCTCGTATCCAACAGCAAAAACTTATTGACTCGCTGCTTCGTGGATATCCCATCCCTCTATTTTATTTCCACTTCAAAAGCAGCTCTGCTGGAGGACTATCAAAACAGACCTATGAAATCATAGATGGGCAGCAAAGACTTGATTCAATTCATAATTTTTTTGAAGGCGCATGGCCTCTCCTAGACCCGTTGACTGATGACAAGAAAGCCAAGTTTCCGAAATTCGTGAAAGAGCAAGATTGTCCTTGGGCAGGAAAGACATTTTCGGACCTTCCAGATGAACTAAAAAAGCAGTTCCGGCAAATAGAACTTCCAGCCGTGGTGGTGGAAACCGACAATGAACACGAGGTTCGTGATCTATTCGTCAGGCTGCAAAGTGGCCTTCCATTAAATGCGCAGGAAACAAGGGATTCCTGGCCGGGCGATTTTACCGACTTTATTCTTTGGCTTGGTGGCAAACCGAGTGTCCCCAGATATCCAGGACGTCCCTTCTTCCAAGAAATTTTAAAAATGAAACCCGGAAGTGATAGAGGCAAAACACGTCAACTGGCAGCGCAACTGGCGATGATTTATTTCCATCGAAACGAAAGTGACCATCGCGATTTTCCCGACATTGGTGCCAGCGCTATAACTGAATTTTATTACAGCCACATCGACTTCGACCGAGAATCTGCATCATCAAAGCGTTTGGTTCAAATCCTCGACCTTGCAAGAGACTTGTTGAAGAGCTGGAGCGGGCCGCGACTCCACGCCCACGACGCCATCCATCTTGTCGCGCTGATCGATGACTTATGGGATGACTACACACCATCCTGGCGCGACGAATTTCCGCAAGCATTCAACAATTTCCAAAAGGGACTTGTTGAGGGAAAGCAGCAGCGGGATTCTGACAAGCCGAATGAATTCTGGACCCGTTATGGTCAATGGACACGTACCAATTCCGACAAGGGCGAACGCATCGAAACACGTCATAGATTCTATTCTGAAAAGATGCTGGAATGGCTACAACCGGTATCAAAGGATCCTAAACGCGGCTACGGCGACCTTGAACGCGCATTTATTTACTACAGGCGCAACAAGAAATGCGATAAATGCGGCGGGGAGGTAAAGTGGGAAGATGCTGAATTGCATCACATTATGCCGCATTCGAAAGGCGGAAAAACAACCTCTCAAAATGCCGCTCTCGTTCACAAAGAATGCCACCCCAAGAGCCAAAGTGATGTCGCTGAATTTGCGAAGAAATTTGCAAAGGATCGAGAGTCCGAACAGGCGGCCGAAAATTTAGTAAATGATATTTCTCAGTTAAAACTCTGACTACCCCGTATGACACATGATCTTGAAAAGCAATTTGATCAGGCAATGTTCCGGATCTACCAGACAGCTAAGTCGGAGGCTGGCTATACGGCAACTCTCTTCCTAGGCATGCTCCAACGGCAAGGTGGGTTGATGACCGCCAAACAATTGATCAACAACTCAAAACCTTCAGCTGGTTATACGGCGCTTTATGAACGCGGGAGGCTCGATCTTACCGTCGAAGCACTCGTTGTCGAATACAGCCAATGGCACGCGCTTTTCACTCCCGAGGAAATCGACAAAGCCCAAAAAAGGCTCCGGGAATATCGATACGAATTTAAGCCCCGTTAAACCGCTTTATTGCCTTACCGATTACATCTGAACAGCTCTAAATCGAGAGACAGCCCCAAAACGAAAAAAGCCCCGGCGAACCGGAGCTTTTTGTCGTGTTTCTGGATCATCTGCAACGATCCGAAACCGGAATTTGGTGCCCAGGAGAGGACTCGAACCTCCACGCCCTTGCGAGCACCAGCACCTGAAGCTGGCGCGTCTACCAATTCCGCCACCTGGGCATCGAGCCTGATTTGATGAGACGGTCACAGTCTTTCGATCCGCGCCGCCAGCCTTCAAAGCCGGGCTCAGGTGGGCGCTTTTAAGGGTCCGCCGGGGCGTTGTCAATCACCCTTTTGCAGACAATTTCATTCGGGCGCGGCGAGGCCTTCAGATCACCCTTCACATGACCCTTCACAGGCGGCCGGCAAAGGGCTAAGAGACTGTATGGTCCCCGGTTTCGAGCCGGATCGGCACAGGCATGATGCAGGACGGGAGAGGCAAGCGGCAATGTCCACGGCTTTGAATGGAAAACTCGTCACGGTCTTCGGCGCTTCCGGCTTCGTCGGCCGCCATGTGGTGCAGGCGCTGGCAAAGCGCGGCTACCGGGTGCGCGCCGCCGTGCGCCGGCCGGACCTTGCGACCCACCTGCAGCCGCTCGGCGCGCCGGGGCAGATCATGGCGGTGCAGGCGAACCTGCGCTACCGCTGGTCGGTCGACCGGGCCGTGCAGGGGGCGGACGCGGTCGTGAACGCGGTCGGCATCCTGGCGCCGGGCGGCAAGCAGACCTTCGACGCGGTCCAGGACTTCGGCCCGCGCGCCATCGCGGAAGCCGCCCGCGGCGCCGGCCTTGCCGCGATCACCCATATTTCGGCGATCGGCGCGGACGCGGACAGCGCGTCGGCCTATGCCCGCTCCAAGGCGGCCGGCGAGGCCGGCGTGATGGAGACCCTGCCGGACAGCGTCATCCTGCGGCCGTCGATCATCTTCGGGCCGGAGGACGACTTCTTCAACAAGTTCGCCGCCATGGCCCGGTTCTCCCCGGCCCTGCCGCTGATCGGCGGCGGCGCGACGAAATTCCAGCCTGTCTATGTCTGCGACGTGGCCGAGGCCGTGGCCAAAGCCGTCGACGGCTCGCTCAGGCCGGGCACGACCTACGAGCTCGGCGGGCCTGAGGTGAAGAGCTTCCGCGACTGCCTGGAAGAGATGATGGCGGTCACCCGCCGGCAGCGCATGCTGGTGCCGATCCCCTTCGAGATCGCGTCCCTTCTGGGCAAGATCATGCAGCTGCTTCCCAAGCCGATGCTGACCGCCGACCAGGTCGAGCTCCTGAAGACCGACAACGTGGTGTCGGAGGCAGCCAGCCGGCAGGGACGCACCCTTGCCGGCATGGGGATCGACCCGGTGACCACGGCGACGATCCTGCCGACCTATCTCGACCGCTTCCGCGAACACGGCCAGTACGACGCCCACCGCGTGGCGTGAGGGCGGGCTGGGCCACTTGCTCCTCTCTCCCCCCTTGAGGGGGAGATGTCCGCGAACGCGGACAGAGGGGGGTGTTGGGCCTCAAAACTTGTCGCCGCACCGGAGTATGACGCTCAGATCGTTACCCCCCTCTGTCACCTGCGGTGACATCTCCCCCTCATGGGGGGAGAGGGGTGCGCGTGGTGCCGCTCACGCCAATTCGCATGACTGAGTTGGTTCGACAGGGATCGCGGTGACCCGCGCCCGTCATCCCGGACAAGTGAGGCACAGCCGAGCGCTGATCCGGGATCCAGCTGACAGCGCGAGCGCAAGCGAGCACCGCTTTCAACAGAAAGCCGGGCGCGCTTGTGCGCGGCTGATATCCGGCTCCCGGATCAAGTCCGTGACATGTTCCGGATCTGCACGCAGCTCCGCTGCGCTTGTCCGGAATGACGGGAAAAAATCCCTCGACAGACGTAACCGCCCGTCACTTCCTCTCCCGGTAGCGCCAGTCGGAGGAATCGCGGTCGGGGTGCCAGGGCACCATGACGTAGCCCAGCGAGGTGCGGGTCAGGCCGATGTCGGCGAGTTCGCGGTCGTTCAGCCGGCTCAGCGCCTTTTCGGTCACCCGCCGCCGGTGGGCGCGGTGGAGGGCGCCGGCGAGGGCCTGCAGCATCTGCACCACGATCGAACGGCGGCGCAGGCGGCGGCCGAAGCTGGTTTCCAGTGTCAGTGTCATGTCCTGTCTCCTTGAATGCCCGGAGGTCCGAAACCTGTTGAAATTCCGGGCTTGAGGAGACTGTGACAGGGCATACCTGACAGCAGGGAGTCAGCTTTGATCCTGTTCTGTTCCAGTCTGTCATTTTTTACGGTATGGAAGATCAGACGCAAGGAGCGACCCCATGAACCCGATCGAGCGCGCGCTTGGTATTCTGCTCCTGTTGAGCAGCGGCAGGCTCGTCAGCGCGGCGACGCTTGCCGAGCGGTTCGACGTGTCTCTGCGAACCATCTACCGGGACATCGACCGGCTGATCGCGCTCGGGGTCCCGGTCGACGCGGAGCGGGGAGCGGAAGGCGGCTACCGGCTGGCCAAGGGCTATCTGCATCCGCCGGTGGCGCTCAGCCGCAACGAGACGGCCGCGCTTCTTTCCGCCCTGGCGCTGGTCCGCTCCATCCGCACCACGCCGCTGGCCGCCGACCTTGAGGCCGCGGAACGCAAGCTGGTCGCCTCCCTGCCGAAGGCCGTCCATGACCTGCTCGCCCAGGCGGACCGGATCATCGGCATCGAGCCGGTCCCGGCCGACATCTTCCACGCGGGCACGAAGGCGGAACCCACCGGCGCATGGCAGCAGGCGCTCGACGGCTTCATGAACGGGCTTCTGGACAGCCGGCGGGTCCGGTTCGACTATGCCAATCCGAGCAGGCCGGAGATCAGGGCCCATGACGTGGAGCCCTACGGCATCCTGTTCGACCGGGACCTGTGGTATCTCGCCGGCCGCTGCGTCGACACGGATATCGTGAAGATCTACCGGGCGGACCGGGCGAGCGGGCTGGAGGTCAGCGGCTTCCGGTTCCGCCCGCCGAAGGATTTTTCCGTGCAGTCCCTTCTCGGCGGCGTCTGGCTGTCGCGCGCCATGCGCCGCTGGGAACGGGAGCGGCCGGTCGCCCGGATCCGGATCACGGCGGAGCAGGCCCAAAAGCTCAGCGCCGACTGGTACTACAGGCACGCGGCCTTTGCCCCGGCAGACGACGGCGCCATCGTGATCGGCATCCCGAACGCCGACCGCGAACGCATCCTGCCGCTGGTGCGCTGGCTCGGCCCCGGCGCGGAGATCCTCGAGCCGGGAGAGCTGCGGACCGAGCTGGCAGAGGAACTCAGCGGCATGGCCGCCGTGCACGGCGGGCAAGGCACCGGCGGTTGAGAGGTCCGTTCAGCCGAACAGGTAAAGCCCGGCGAAGCCTGCGAGGCCGACGGCGATCCGCCAGTAGGCGAAGGGCGCGAAGCCGTGGCGGCTGACGAAGTCGAGCAGGCCGCGGACCACGAAGACACCGGCGATGAAGGAGGCGATGAAGCCGACGGTGATGATCGCCGCGTCGTCGACGGAAAGCACGTTCCGGTTCTTGTAGAGGTCGTAGCTGAAGGCGCCGACCATGGTGGGCATGGCGAGGAAGAAGGAGAATTCCGCCGCCGAGCGCTTGTCCGTGCCCATCAAGAGGGAGCCGGCGATGGTCGCACCCGACCGGGATACGCCCGGTACCATGGCCAGGCACTGGAACACCCCGATCAGGAAACACAGCCAGAGCGGATAGTCCATCACGTTGGTGTAGCGCGGCTTCAGGTCCAGGCGGTCGATCCACAGGAGGATGAGGCCGCCGATCAGCAGCGTGGTGCAGATCAGCGCGGGCGATTCAAACAGCACTTCCTTGATGAACCCATGTGCCATGACGCCGATCACGGCGGCCGGCAGGAAGGCGAGCAGGATGCCGACGACGAAACGGCGGGCGTTGTCGTCACTGGGCAGGGCCGTGGCGATCTTCCACAGCCGCGCGGAATAGACGGTCAGGATCGCCAGGATGGCGCCCAGCTGGATCAGCACCTCGAAGGTCTTGCCGGTGCTTTCGAAGCCGAGGAAATGGCCGAGCAGGAGAATGTGACCGGTGGAGGAAACGGGAATGAATTCCGTCAGCCCTTCCACGATCCCGAGGATCAGTGCATCGAAAAATGTTTGTCCGTCCATAACCGCCTGTCACTCCGAATCAATCGATAAAGAAATCCGTCCAAGCCTATTGCTCGGGATAACCGCGCGCCGTGTCAAATTCCTGTCGGCGCGGCAATATCAATCCCTTGATAACCTTGTTCCAGTCATAATTGACAGCTAGCCGCATAACCGGGGCTGGCGTAAAAGGCCAGCCGTCTCTTCCGCCAGTTTCAAGGCCCTGTCAGAAGCCTCGTATGCTCACGCTTTATCACCATTCGTTTTCGCCGTCGTCGCGTTTCATCCGCCTCGTGCTTGCCGAATACCGGGCCGCCTTCGAGGAAATCCAGGTCAATCCCTGGGAACGGCCGCGGGAACTGCTGGAGCTGAACGCCGCCGGTACGGTTCCGGTGCTGGTGGAAAACGGCGGACCGGCGATCTGCGGCCCCGGGCCGATCATGGAATATCTCGACGAGACCCGCGGCTACGCGGTCGGCGACCGGCGGCTGATGCCGGACCATCCGGACGCCCGCGCCGAGACCCGGCGGCTGGTGGACTGGTCGCTGGCCAAGTTCGACCAGGAGGTGGTCGGCCACATGGTGCGCGAGCGGATCTACAAGCAGGCCATGCCGCGGTCGGCCGGCGGCGGCGAGCCGGATTCCGCGGTGCTCCGGGTCGCGCGGGCGAACATTCCCCACCACCTGCGCTATTTCGGCTATCTTGTCGCCTCGCGCCGCTGGCTTGCCGGAGACCGGCTGTCCTTTGCCGATTTCGCGCTGGCAGCGGAGCTTTCCTGCGCGGATTACCTGGGCGAAGTGAAATGGGCGGAAGAGGAAAACGTGAAGAGCTGGTACGCGCGGATGAAGTCGCGGCCGAGCATGCGTCCTCTCTTAAGCGAAAAGATCCTCGGCATGCCGCCGGCGGCAAGCTACGCGGACCTGGATTTCTGACGTCCCGCGATCAGACAGCCTTGAAGACCGACAAGCTTCTCGCCGGTTTACGCGGGAAGGCCGCAGCGCTCGGCTTCGACGGCCTGAAGGTCGCCCGTGCCGACGCGATCCCCCAGGCGCCGGAGCGGCTCCGGCAATTCCTGAACGCCGGCCATCACGGCACCATGGGCTGGATGGCGGAAACGGAACAGCGCCGCGCGGCGCCGCAAGTGCTCTGGCCGGAGGCGCGATCCGTGCTCATGCTCGCCATGAACTACGGGCCGGACGACCGGCCGGAAAACCATCCGCTGGCGCACCTAAAGGACCCGTCGGCCGGCGGCATCTCCGTCTATGCCCGCAACCGGGACTATCACGACGTCATCAAGGGCCGGCTGAAGGAGCTGGCGAGCTTTCTGGTGTCGCGCGCCGGCGGCGACGTGAAGGTCTTCGTCGACACGGCGCCGGTGATGGAAAAGCCGCTGGCGGAGGCCGCCGGGCTCGGCTGGCAGGGCAAGCACACCAACCTGGTCTCGCGCGAGCTCGGCTCGTGGTTCTTTCTGGGGTCGATCTTCACCACCCTGGACCTGCCGGCCTCAGGCGCGGAAGCAGATCACTGCGGCTCCTGCCGGGCCTGTCTCGACAGCTGCCCGACCGATGCCTTTCCCGCGCCCTACCGGCTCGACGCGCGGCGCTGCATCTCCTATCTCACCATCGAGCACGCCGGGCCGATCCCGGCAGAATTCCGGGAAGCCATGGGCAACCGCATCTACGGCTGCGACGACTGTCTTGCCGCCTGCCCCTGGAACAAGTTCGCCTCCGCGGCCCGGGAAGCCAAGCTGATCGCCCGGGACGACCTGAAGGCGCCGAGGCTGGCCGATCTTCTGACCCTCGACGATGCCGCCTTCCGCAGGCTCTTCTCCGGCTCGCCGGTCAAGCGCATCGGGCGCAACCGGTTCCTGCGCAACGTGCTGATCGCCAGCGGCAATTCCAACGACAAGGATCTGCTGCCGGCGGTCCGGCGGCATCTTTGCGACGATGATCCCATCGTCAGAGGTGCCGCGGTCTGGGCCTTGAAGAGGCTTGCGCCGGCGGCGGTCGTTGAGACCGAAAGAAGCGCACGGCTCGCCGGGGAAGCCGATCCGGACGTGCGCGCCGAATGGCAATAGTCCTGCCCTCGCCCGTTCGCGACAAGGACCACTGCCCTTTTCCGGCGGCAACGGGCTCGGGCAGGCGGCCGACGTTCATCACGAAACCCGGTCCGGTTATCAATTCTGTCGTGTGAATGCATGCCGGAGTGACCGCTCTCCCTCCTTGAGGGCTGCGACATTCACATATTTCATTTCCACTCCAGCCGAAGCGGATGGATCGGGATGTGAACCGTTCCGTCTTTCGTGAACAATGGCGAGGTGGATTGGATCACCCGGACTTCGCCGTGTGATGACCCGGAGTGTGCGGGCAAGCCTGGCCATTCCCCCGATGTCATTGCACGGCGAAGTCCGGGCAATCCACTCGCATCGGCCAAACGGAATGGAGGGAGCAAGGGGCATCGTCCTGTCATACCCCTTGACGTCATCCCGGACGCAGCGCAGCGAAGATCCGGGACCGGCGAGCTTCGACCCGGGTCAGGACAGCAACTCGGCGGCCTTCTCACGCCCGCCTTATTCGGCGGCTTCGGCCATCGCAGGTCTGATCCGGGCCGCGCAGAACTTGAACTCCGGGATCTTGCCGAAGGGATCGAGCTGCGGGTTGGTGAGCATGTTCGCCGGGGCTTCGGTGTAGCAGAAGGGAATGAACAGCATTCCCGACGACACGTCCCGGTCGGCGCGCAGGGTCAGGGTGATCTCGCCGCGCCGGGTTTCCACCGTGACCTGCTGGCCGATCGTGAGCCCCGCCCGTCCGATGTCCTTCGGATGCATGGAGACGACCGGTTCCGGCTCGAGGGCGTCGAGAACGGTGGCGCGCCGCGTCATGGCGCCGGTGTGCCAGTGTTCCAGCATGCGACCCGTGGTCAGCACCAGCGGGAAATCGTCGTCGGGCAGCTCGTCCGGCGGCACGAGGTCGGTCGGCACGAGCCGTCCGCGGCCGTCGGCTGTCGGGAAGGACTGGCCGAACAGGATCTCGTTGCCGGGTACGTCGTCGCCGTCGGCCGGATAGGTGACCGTGCCGTCGCGTTCCAGCCGGTCCCAGGAAATGTGATCGAGCGAGGCCATGTGCGAGCGCATTTCCTCGTAGATCTCCGGCACGCCGCCGTAGGACCAGTTCAGACCGAGCCGGTTGGCAAGCTCCACGATCAGTTCCCAGTCCGCCCTTGCCTCGCCCGGCATGGGCACGCAAGGGCGGCCGATCTGAACCTGGCGGTTGGTGTTGGTATAGGTGCCGAGCTTTTCCGCGTGCGCCGAGGCCGGCAGGACCACGTCCGCATGCCAGGCGGTTTCGGTCAGGAAAATGTCCTGCACGACGAGGTGTTTCAGGGTGGCGAGCGCCTTGCGGGCATGGGCCTGGTCCGGATCGGACATGGCCGGGTTCTCGCCCATGACATACATGGCCTCGATGCCGCCTTTGAGGATGTCGTCCATGATTTCCACCACGGTCAGGCCGCGTACCGGATCGAGCGGGCGGCCCCAGGCGTCCTCGAACTCGGCGCGGATATCCGGATTTTCCACCGAGCGGTAATCGGGGAAGACAATCGGGATCAGGCCGGCGTCGGAGGCACCCTGGACGTTGTTCTGGCCGCGCAGAGGGTGCAGCCCGGTGCCCGGGCGGCCGATCTGGCCGGTGGTCAGCGCCATGGCGATCAGGGCGCGGACATTGTCGGTGCCATGCACGTGCTGGGAAACGCCCATGCCCCAGAAGATGATCGACCGGGCGGAGGTGGCGTAGAGCCTCGCGACCTCGCGCAGGGTGTCCGCCTCGATGCCGCAGACCGGCGCCATGGCTTCGGGCGTGAACTCGGCGATCTTCGTCTTCAGCGCCTCGAAGCCGTCCACATGGGCGGCGATATACTGCCGGTCGTAGAGCTCCTCGGTGACAATCACGTTGAGGATCGCGTTGAGCATCGCCACGTCGGTGCCGGGCTTGAACACAAGGCCGTAGTCCGCGTGGCGCATCAGGTCCTGGCGGCGCGGGTCCATGACGATCAGCTTCACGCCCCGTTTCGCCGCCTGCTTGATATAGGTGGCGGCGACGGGATGGTTCTGTTCCGGCCGTGCGCCGATCACGATCATGCAGTCCGCATCGATCGCCGCGTTGAAGGGGGCCGTGACCGCGCCGGAGCCGATCCCCTCCATCAGGGCCGCCACGGAAGAGGCGTGGCAGAGCCGGGTGCAGTGGTCGACGTTGTTGGTGCCAAAGCCCTGGCGGATCAGCTTCTGGAACAGATAGGCTTCCTCGTTGGAGCCCTTGGCCGAGCCGAAGCCGGCGATGCCGGCGCCGCCCTTCGCCTCATAGCTTGCCTTCAGCCCGGCGGCCGCCCGCTCCATCGCCTCGTCCCAGGTCGCCTCGCGGAAGACCTCGCGCCAGTCCTTCGGGTAAAGCGCCATGTCGCCGTGCTTGGGCGCGTCATCGCGGCGGATCAGCGGCTTCGTCAGGCGCTCGGGGCTCGCCACGTAATCGAAGCCGAAGCGGCCCTTGACGCAAAGCCGGTTCTCGTTGGCCGGACCGTCGCGGCCCTCGACCTTGACGATCCGGCCGTCCTTGACCGAGACGGAGGTCAGGCAGCCGACGCCGCAGAAGGGGCAGACGCTGTCGACGGTCTTGTCCGGGTAGATTTCCCGGGTCTTCGCCGTCTCGTCCAGCAGGCTCTTTTCGAACAGCGCGCCGGTCGGGCAGGCGGAGACACATTCGCCGCAGGCGACACAGGTGGACAGGCCCATGGGATCGGCGAGATCGAACACCGGTGCCGCATGGTGGCCGCGCCAGCCCATGCCGATCACGTCGTTGACCTGGACCTCGCGGCAGGCGCGTTCGCACAGGTTGCAGGCGATGCAGGCGTCCAGATTGACGGCAATGGCGGGATGGGAAATGTCCTGGGCGGGCTTTTCCGATGGCGCGTAGCGGCTTGCGGTGACGCCGACTGCTTCAGACCAGTGCCAGAAATCGCTTTCCGGATCCGGATGGGCGTCGCGCGGCGGCTGGTCCGCGACCAGCAGTTCGAACACCATCTCCCGCGCCTTGACCGCCCGTTCGGAGGCGGTCTTCACCACCATGCCGTCCGAAGGCTCTCGAACGCAGGAGGCGGTCAGCGTCCGCTCGCCCTCGATGTCGACCATGCAGGCCCGGCAATTGCCGTCGGAACGGTAGCCCGGCGCATCCTTGTGGCAGAGATGGGGGATCGCGACGCCTTCGCGCCTGGCGACCTGCCAGATGGTTTCGCCCTCTGCCGCGATGACTTCGCGGCCGTCGAGGGTAAAGGTGACCGTCTTCGTCATGGCCGTTCCTCCCCGGCGAAGAATTTCAGGACCGAGGCGACCGGGTTGGCGGCGGCCTGGCCGAGGCCGCAGATGGAGGCGGTGCGCATGACCGCGTCCAGGTCGGCGATCTTCGCCCTGTCCCAGGTCCTGTCCTTCAGGAGTTCAACCATCTTGTCGGTGCCCGAGCGGCACGGGGTGCACTGGCCGCAGCTTTCATGCCTGAAGAAGCGCATCAGGTTGAGCGCCACGTCGCGCATGTCATCCTGGTCGGAAAAGACGACCACGGCGTGGCTGCCGATGAAACAGCCGTGCTTTTCCAGCGTGCCGAAATCGAGCGGCTCGTCGGCGAGCGACGCGGGCAGGATGCCGCCGGAGGCGCCGCCCGGCAGATAGGCCTTGAAGCTGTGGCCGTCTTCCATGCCGCCGCAATATTCCGCAATCAACTCGTTCATGGTGATCCCGGCCGGCGCCAGCTTCACGCCGGGTTCCTTCACCCGGCCGGAGACGGAAAACGACCGGAAACCCTCGTGGCCGCGCCGGCCCTGGCTTGCGAACCACTCCGGGCCCTTCTCGACGATGTCGCGGATCCAGTAGAGCGTTTCGATATTGTGGTTGAGCGTCGGCCGGCCGAACAGGCCGACCTGGGCGATATAGGGCGGGCGGTGCCGCGGCAGGCCGCGCTTGCCTTCGATCGATTCGATCATCGCGCTTTCCTCGCCGCAGATATAGGCCCCGGCGCCGCGGCGCAGCTCGATGTCGATGGTGGTGATGACGCCCGCTTCCCGCAGGGCCGCGATTTCCCGGCGCAGGATCTCAAGAACCGCCGGATATTCATCGCGCATGTAGATGTAGATCCGTTCCGCCTGAATGGCGTGGGCGGCGATCAGCGCGCCTTCCAGCATGCGGTGCGGATCCCGCTCCAGGTGGTAGCGGTCCTTGAAGGTGCCGGGTTCGCCCTCGTCGCCGTTGACCGTCAGGTACTTCGGGCCGGGCAGATCGTGGACGATCTTCCACTTGTTGCCGGTGGGAAACCCGGCGCCGCCGAGGCCGCGCAGGCCGGCCTCCAGCGCGTGATCGGCGATTGCGGCGACGTCGAGCCCGCCGTTACGCACGCGCTCAAGCACCTTGTAACCGCCATCGGCGCGATAGGCGTCCAGACCGATGTAGTCCGGGATCTGCGGCTCTGTTTCGCCTTCGAAGATGGCAGCCCGCACGGAGAGTTCGCTTGCCCCGTCCACCGCCCGCTTGCCGACCTGGACCGCGGGTGCTCCGGCACAGCGGCCGATGCAGGGCACCTTCTGGACCCTGACCTTTGCCGGGTCGAGGCCGGTCTGAAGGGCCGCCGCCAGCGCATCGGCCCCTTTCAGGGAACAGGCGATGCTGTCGCAGACACGCACGGTCAGCGGCGCGGGAGCGGCCTCGCCTTCGCGGACGATATCGAAATGGTGATAGAAGCTTGCGACCTCGAACACCTCCGCCTGCGAAAGGCGCATCTCGTCGGCCAGGGCGCGCAGGTGTTTTGCCTGCAGGCAGCCGAAAGCATCCTGGATCCTGTGCAGATGCTCGATCAGGAGGTCGCGGCGGCGCGGTTCGTCACCGATGAGGCCCCGCACTTCCTCCAGCGCGGTTTCCTCGATTTGCCGGCCTTTGGGCTGGGACGGCTTTCTGGAAAGCCCCTTGCCGAATGTCATGGTTCTGGTGTTCCTGCCTGAGCTGTTTCAGGTCAGAAAACGCCGAAGTTTCGATCAACGCAAATTGCATTTTTCGATTGTTTGATCACCCAGGATTATCAAACTTGCCGTAGACGGATTTCGCCAGGTCCCACAGGGCCGCGGTCACCGGCAGCATCGGCTCGCGGGAGGGAACCACCAGCCCGATCATGGAGCGGACTTCCGGTTCGACCAGGTCCAGAACCAGGAGGCCTTCGGTGTGCCCGACGCCGGCCTGCTCCTTCGGCAGAACGGCGGCATAGGCCCCTTCCCTCAACAGCGACAGGATCGCATTGAAGCTGTTGGTCTCGAACCGCGGGCCCGGCGTCTTGCCGGTCGCCGCGAAGGTCTCGTCGATGATCCGCCGGTTCTGCATGTCCGGTGTCAGCAGGCAAAGGGGCAGGTCCGACGCGTCGCGCCAGGACAGGCTGGCGCTATTGCTTTTGCCCTTCAGGAGTGCGGGATCGGCGACCAGGCAATACTGCTCTTCGAAAAGCGGCAGGACGCCCGGCATCTTCTCCATGCCGGGGCGCAGATAGGTGAAACCGACATCGAGGGTGAATTCCTGCAGTCCCTTTTCGATGGCGCTGTAGGACATCGACAGCGCCTGGGGCCTGAGCCGGCGGTAGCGGCTGGCGAGCGCACCGCACAGGCGCCCCGCGAAGGGGGTCGCGGAGGGGACGACACCGATGCGCAGGGTACCGCGCGGCCCCTCCCCGTCGCCACCCAGGTCCTGAACGAAGCCGCTGCAGTCGGACAGGATGAGCCTGGCCCAGCCGAGCGCCCGCTCGCCCTCCGGCGTGAATCCCTCGAACCGCCTGCCGCGGAACACAAGCGGCGAGCCGAGCGCCGATTCCAGTTTACGGATCCGCCCGGACAGCGCCGGCTGGGACAGGTTGCAGGCGCGGGCGGCCTGGGCGAAATGCCGGTGCTCGGCAAGAGCGAGAAGCAGCCGCAGATCCATCAGATCAAAGGGCGGCAGCTTCTCCATGATCCCGTGTCCTTACCGGTTGTGGCGCGGTGCAAAATCCCGCGGCCGCTCAGAGCGACGACACCAGATGGCCGCCGTCGACCGGTATCACCGCACCGGTCATGTAACGCGAGGCATCGCTTGCCAGAAGCAGGAACGGGCCGTCCAGTTCGGAAAGCTCGCCGATGCGGCGCATGGGGACCCGGCCGACCATCTTTTCGCCGGCGGGCGTATCGAAGAAACCCTCGTTGATTTCCGTTTCGAAATACCCCGGCGCGAGCGCGTTGACCCGCACCTGATGGCGGGCGAATTCGAGCGCCAGCGCCTTGGTCATCTGCACCACGCCGGCTTTGGACACCGCGTAGGACGCAACGCCCGCCCCGACCCGCAGGCCGAGAATGGAGGCGATGTTGACGATCACACCGGGCTGGCCGGTGTCGCGCCAGTGGCGGCCGCAGGAAATCGCCATCAGCCAGACGCCGCGCAGGTTGACATCCATAACCGCGTCGAAATCCTCCGCGGTCTGGTCGAGGGCGGCGCCTTCGCGGGCAATGCCGGCATTGTTGACCAGGACATCCAGTCCGCCGAAAGCCTCGACCGCCTGGGCCCGGCAATGGTGGATCGACGCGCCGTCGCTGACGTCGAGTTCGATCGGCCGGGCGCTTTGGGCGCCCATCTCGACGAGGTCTCCGGCGAGCTGCTGCAGCCTGTCTGTGCGGCGGGCGGCAAGCGCCACATGGGCGCCGTGCCGGGCCGCGACCTTCGCGAAATGCGCGCCGATGCCGCTCGACGCCCCGGTGATCAGGATTCTCTTGCCGTTCAGTCCCTTGCCGAGATCCATCTCACTCCCCTGTTTTTTCAGGCGTTCACGCCCGTTTAGGCCTCAAGGCACTGCACCGGCGGGCGAAAGTCAAGCTGTCAGGCCGGAAAAAGCGTCCACAACGCCTTGATAAACCTGACGCTTGAATGGAACGATCAGGTCCGGCAGGCGGGCTGCGTCCTCCCAGCGCCACGCGCTGAATTCGACCTCGTGACCGTCCGGCGGATTGAGAACGTCGATCTCGTCTTCAGGCCCTTCGAAGCGGAGCGCGAACCAGCGCTGCGCCTGACCTGCGTATTTGCCCTTCCGCGTGTTCTGCTGAACCTCGTCGGGGTAATCGTAGGTGAACCAGACCGGCGCTTCGGCGAGGATGCTGACGGAGCGGATCGAGGTTTCCTCGTAAAGCTCCCGGACGGCGGCCGCACGCGGGGTCTCGCCCTTGTCGATGCCCCCCTGGGGCATCTGCCAGGCGTGTTCATATTCCGATTTTCCGGCGCCGTCGTCGCGCTTTCCGATCCAGACCCTGCCCTCGGCGTTCAACAGCATGATGCCGACGCACGGGCGATAGGGCAGACCGTTGCGCGCGGGCGGGAAGTCCGGTCCGAGGGGTGAGGCTCTCATGAGGGAAACTCTATCTGTCGATGGTTGCGCTGACCGGAACGAGCTGAAGCCCGCGTTCCTCCAGATCCCGCGACCAGATCTCCAGCTGGCGGACGGTCACCGGCAGGGCGGATCCGGAGGCGACGGCAACGCCCCGGGCGCGCGCAATGCCTTCCAGCCGGAGAAGATTTGCATTGATTTCGTCCTCGCGCGGAACCGAATCGAGGATCACGTCGACGGAACTGAACGGCACCTTCACCTCCGACGCGACTTCCGCCGACAGGCTGCGGGAGGATTCGCCGTTGTCGACGAAAGCCAGGCCCCGGTCGCGCAGCTTTTCCATGAGAAGCTGCATGGACGGTTTGGTCGTCGTGAAGCGGGCGCCCATTTCGTTGACGATACCGACGTAGTTGGTGACCCGCGTCATCAGCCAGGCCAGCCGGTCCAGCATTTCATCCGGGCGCAGGCTGACGAGAAGGGTATGCGGTCCCGGATCGTTGTCGGGAAAATCGAACGGTTCGAGCGGAAGCTGAAGGAGCAGTTCATGGCCACGGGACCGGGCCCTCTGCATCCAGCGGTCCAGATCCGTGCCGTAGGGCGCCATGGCGAAGGTCACGTCCGCCGGCAGGCTGTCGATGGCGTTCTCGGTTCCCGTTTCGCTCAGGCCCAGTCCCTGGATAACGATGGCGATTTTCGGGATGGACGTGAATTCGGTGGAGAAAGGCCGTGCATAGGAATCAAGCGGGCGAACCCCGTCGGACCCGATCTTCGGCAGGAACCCGTAGCCGGACCGCTCGCTGATGCGCGGATCCGGATTGATCGAGAGGCCGCCCGCTCTGCCGCCGTTGTCCTCGGGAATCTGCAGGTCGTAACGGGGTCCGAGCTTTTCCCGATTGTCCTGCGGACGCAGGTTCGGCCCGAGTTCGCCGTCCAGGGCCGGCCGGATCTCGACGACCTCGATATCCTTGGACGACAGGCCCTCGACCGTTGCCTCCAGGGGAATCACGGCCGTGGGTTCGCCGCCGAACGGATCGTCGACGACACCCATCCAGATCAGGGCGGTGGTGAAGACAACGCTCAGGATGCCGATACCGATCAAACCGAATGGCAGGCGGAGAAGCCTGCGCTTCCCCATTCCTAATGGTGCCGTAAGATCGTCGGTCGCCATGGCGTCCTGTTTTCAGTGTGTCGCCCGGATGGGCAGTCAGAGCAGACGAAAACCGCGCCGGGGTCGCCGGCGCGGCCTTATTCGCTTAGTTCGGCACCGGCGCCGAACCGTCGCCGGCCGGCGGGAACGCCCCGTTCACCTGAACGCCGCGCAGAAGATCGAGCGCCAGCTTCAGCTGGACGTCATCCTTGGCATCCGGCGGCACATAGGCCTGGCTGCCGGATTCTTCCTTGCCTTCCTTGTCTTCGGATTCCAGGTGGCCGCGCAGACCGGCCTCGCCTTTCGTTGTCGCCCGGCCCTTCATGTCATCGGGCAGAACCTGCAGCGCTTCGATATCCGGCGTGATGCCCTTGGCCTGAATGGAGGTGCCCGACGGCGTGTAGTAGCGTGCCGTGGTCAGGCGGATCGCACCGTTGGCGCCCAGCGGAATGATCGTCTGGACCGAGCCCTTGCCGAAGGACCGGGTGCCGAGGATGGTCGCACGGCGATGGTCCTGAAGCGCGCCGGCAACGATTTCCGACGCGGAGGCGGAACCGCCGTTGACGAGAATGATCACCGGCTTGCCGCCGGTCAGATCGCCCGAGCGGGCATTGTAGCGCTGGGTTTCATCGGCGTTGCGGCCGCGGGTGGAAACAATCTCCCCCCGGTCCAGGAACGCGTCGGAAACGGCGATTGCCTGATCCAGCAGGCCCCCCGGATTGTTGCGCAGGTCGATGATGTAGCCCTTCAGCTTGTCCGCGCCGATTTCCTTGGTGATTTCATCGATGCCGCTCTTCAGACCGTCGGAGGTCTGTTCGTTGAACTGGGTGATGCGGATGTAACCGACGTCGTCCTCCTCCCTCCAGCGGACCGAGCGGATCCGGATGACGTCGCGGGTGATGGTGACGTCAAAGGTGTCGGCGACGCCTTCGCGGCGCACGGTCACGACGATATCCGTGTTCACCGGACCGCGCATCTTTTCCACCGCCTCGTTGAGGGTGAGGCCCTGGACCTGCTCGCCGTCGATCTGGGTGATCAGGTCGCCGGCCAGGATGCCCGCCTTGGCGGCCGGGGTGTCGTCAATGGGGGACACGACCTTGACCAGGCCATCTTCCATGGTGACCTCGATGCCGAGACCGCCGAACTCGCCGCGGGTCTGGACCTGCATGTCGCGGAAGCTCTTCGGCGACATGTAGCTGGAATGCGGATCGAGGGACGTCAACATGCCGTTGATCGCGCTTTCGATCAGCTGCGCGTCGTCCGGGACCTCGACGTAGTCCGAACGCACCCGCTCGAAGACATCGCCGAACAGATTAAGCTGGCGATAGGTGTCTGAAGCCGCCGCATTCGCCGCGCCGGAGACGCGGATAGGGAGTTGAGACAGTGTCGTGATCGCCGCCGCCCCCATGAGAGCGCCAACGAGCAGCAGAGAAGATTTCCGAATCATCCGCGTGCCTTTTCTTCTTCGGTGCCGGCCCACCACGGGGTGGGATCGATCGCACGTCCGTCTTTTCTAAATTCAACATACAGGACGGGCTGGGTCGAGCCCAGACCCAAGGTTGCCGCACTCGCCAACCTGGTTGTCCCCATAACACCCACCGGTTCTCCGGCGAGAACGAACTGCCCCAGATCCGCATCGATTCTGTCCATGCCGGCCAGCAGCACATGGTAGCCGTCGCCGGTGTTCAGGATCAAGAGCTGACCGAAGGATCGGAACGGTCCCGCATAGACCACCCAGCCGTCCGCCGGCGCGGTCACCCGCGACCCCGGGCGGGTCGTGATCGACTGACCCTCGGTCTTGCCGCCGAACTCGTCCTCCTGGCCGAAGTCCCTGATCATGTCGCCCGCGACCGGCCACGGCAACTGGCCTTTCGCCTCGACGAACGGCAATGCCGGAGACAGCCGGCCCGGATCGGTGAAGGGATCCCAGCGCCCCTCCCGTCCCGGCCTGGCGGCGGCGGATGCCTGACGGGATTTCTCGCTTGCCGCCCGCGCGCTTTCGATTTCAGCCTCAAGCCGGGAGATCAGTTCCATGAGAGATTTCGACTTCTCGGCGAGTTCTTGCGAGCGCCGTTTTTCCTCGGCCAGTTTTTGCGTGTTCCTGTCGCGCTCCTGGCGCTTGGCGCTCAAGAGCAGTTCCAGGCGCGACTTCTCCTCAGCCAGGCGCATGGCATCGCCAAGGAGCGTCTTCTTTTCCTTCGCGATCACATCCTTCAGGCGGCTGAGCTCAGCCAGATCGGAGGCGAGCGCTTCCGTTTCGACGCGCAGTTCCGGCATGACCGCATTGAGCAGGATGGCGCTGCGGACCGCGGCCAGTGCATCGCTCGGACGGACCGCCAGGGCGGGCGGCGGCCGGCGGCCGATCCGCTGCAGGGCGGCCAGGACCTCGGCCAGCACATCGCGCCGGCCGGCCAGCGAGGCGCGGACCGCATCCTCGTTCTCGCCGAGCCTGCGCAGGCGCCGTTCCGTGTCGGAGACTTCCGTCTCCAGGATCTTGATGGTGTCGGCGGTCGACAGGATCTTGGAGTTGAGCGTCTCCCGGTCCCGGTCGATGGACCGGATCTCGTTTTCGATCGCCCCCTGGCGCTCGGCGGAGACATTGATGTCCTGCGTCAGCGAGGCCAGCTCTTCCTCGCGCTTCTGCTTGCGGGCCCTTGCCTCTTCCACATCGGGACCGGCCGCGTCCGCCGGCGTCGCTGACGCCTGTTCGGGAAGGTCGGTCGTTTCGGTGGCCGACAGGGGTGCGACCGGCATGGACAGGGTACCTGCGACGAGGCCGGCGCGCAGGGCAAGATGCGCAATCCGGCGCCTGCCCTTCCGGGAAACAGGAGCCTGATCCGGTTTTCCGCTTTCCATGTCCAACAGGGCGCCCAATGTCATAAGGTGTCGTACCCGGCCCACCATTAAGGAATCGTTTACCAAACGGGTTTCGCACCGTTTCCACGCATTCCGACAGACTGTTCTGCTACTCTTTGAATGCGGCGATAAGCAGGCAAATGCCGCCGCAGCCATACATTATACCTAGTCCCGGTGATAGGGATGGCCCGCCTGTATGGTCAGGGCCCGGTAAATCTGTTCGGATAGAAGGATGCGCACCAGCTGGTGCGGCCAGGTCATGGCGCCGAAGGCGATCTTCAGATCGGCCCGGGCGAGCATTTCGCCGCCGTGGCCGTCGGCGCCGCCGATGGCGAACACCACGTCCTGAACGCCCTCGTCCTTCCAGGCCTCCAGCTTGCGGCTGAAGTCCGGGCTTGAAAGCGATCTGCCGTGTTCGTCGAGAACGACCAGCCTTGCCCCGGACGGCACGCTGTTCAACAGGACGGAGGCCTCCTCCGCCTTGCGCTCGTCCGGCTTCTGCGCCCTGCCTTCAGGAAATTCGGCAAGCGTCACCGCGGTGACGCCGAGCCCGCGGCCGATCTTGCGGGCCCTGTCGACATAGCGGTCGAAAAGATCCTTGTCGGCACCGGCCTTCATCCGGCCGATGCAGGAGATGGTGAAGCGCATGACTTCCCTGTCCGGACAAGCGCCCGGATACCTTCAGAGACACCTCCGGCCGGTCCCGTCCGGGATTCAGCCGATGTACTGGGGTGCCGTGTCCGTTTCCGGGGCCCACATCTTTTCAAGATTGTAGAAGCCGCGGACTTCGGGACGGAAGATGTGAACGATCACATCGCCGGCGTCGATCAGAACCCAGTCGCAGGCGCTCTGGCCTTCAACGGTCGCAGAGCCATGACCGGCCTCTTTCAGATCGCGCAGGAGATGGTCGGCGATCGCACCCACATGACGGTGCGAACGTCCGGACGCAATCACCATGTGATCGGCCAGGGAGCTCTTTTCTGCGATGTCGAGAGTTACAATGTCCTCTGCCTTGGAGTCTTCGAGACTGGCGAGAACCGTATCGATCAGCTCACCCGCAAGTTCAGCGCTCACGGGAGACTGGAGTGGAGCGGACCTTGCAGCCCCCTCGCTTTCAAAGGTCATGGTCAGATGGTGTGCCTTTCGCCTTGTTGCCGTCCCGCACGTTTACGCTATACGCAGGACTGGTTGACCTTGCCTCGGCCATCCGGTCCGGATGACCATGCCACTAGAATACTCCCTCGACCTTGGCATTTTCAAGACGGTGTTGCCGAAGCCGCCGCCGGCATGCCGTTCAGGGCCGGGTATTCCTTCGTAAAAATGTCGAGGACGTCTCGTCGAGCGGCGCATGAAGAAACGTCCAGACCGGCGGCTCCAGGTCGGCCAGCAGGGCCGCATCCTCTTCCGGAAGCCGGTATTTTTCATAGGCTTTCGCCATGGGCGAAGCCATTGCGGACAGGGATGCCCCCGGCCGGTCGACGACCGCGATCGGAACCAGTCCGGCGATTGCCCGCCAATCCTGCCACCGGTGGAAGCCGGCCAGGTTGTCCGCGCCCATCACCCAGACGAATCGCAGCTCCGGCCGCCGCTCGCGCAGCATTCCAATGGTCCGCGCGGTATAGGGCGAGCCGAGCACCGCCTCATAGGCCGTCACCTTCATCCTCGGGTGATCGGCCAGCGCACTGGTCATATGGATACGCATTTCCAGCGGTGCAAGGTCGCCGTGTTCCTTGAGCGGATTGCCCGGCGTCACGAACCACCAGACCTGATCGAGCCGAAGCCGCTTCAGAACCGTTTGCGCCACCAGCCGGTGCCCGGAATGGGGCGGATTGAAGGAGCCGCCGAAGATGCCTATCCGGTTTCCCGGTTCGGCGTGGGGCAGCTTCATCCAGTCGGCATGCGCATACCCGCCGGCCATGCCGAAATTCATGGACGGGTCTGTCCCTCGCCATGCACGCGGTACTTGAAGCTGGTGAGCTGTTCGACGCCGACAGGACCGCGCGCATGCATGCGGCCCGTCGCGATGCCGATCTCCGCTCCCATGCCGAATTCGCCGCCGTCGGCGAACTGGGTGGAGGCGTTGTGCAGCACGATCGCCGAATCGACCCGCTTGAAGAATTCCGCGGCCGCCGCATCGTCCTCGGTAAGGATGCAGTCGGTGTGGCTGGAGCCCCAGCGGGCGATGTGTTCGATCGCCGCGTCCAGACCGGGCACCACCTTCACCGCGAGAATCGCGTCGAGGTATTCGGTCGACCAGTCCGCTTCGCTCGCCGGCACCACATCGTCGCACAGCCCGGCGACCCGGGCATCGCCGCGGATCTCGCAGCCCTTGTCCTGAAGCGCCTTGACGATCTTCGGCAGGTGCGACGCGGCCACGGCCTCGTCGACCAGCAGCGTTTCCAGCGCGCCGCAGATGCCGGTGCGGCGCAGCTTGGAGTTGACGACAATGTCGATCGCCTTTTCCAGGTCCGCCGCCTTGTCGATAAAGATATGCACCAGCCCTTCCAGGTGGGCGAACACCGGCACGCGGGCCTCCTGCTGCACGCGGCCGACCAGGCTCTTGCCGCCGCGGGGCACGATCACGTCGAGATTTCCGTCCAGGCCCTTCAGCATTTCACCGACGGCGGCCCGGTCGGTGACGGGAACCATCTGGATGGCGTCCGCCGGCAGGCCGGCGGCCTTCAGGCCCGTCTGCAGGGCGGCGTGGATCGCCTTGTTGGAATGGATCGTGTCGGAGCCGCCGCGCAGGATGACGGCGTTGCCCGCCTTGAGACAGAGCGCGCCGGCATCGGCGGTCACGTTCGGACGGCTTTCGTAGATGACGCCGATGACGCCGAGCGGCGTGCGCACGCGCTCGATCCTCAGTCCGTTCGGCCGGTCCCAGGCGGCGATCACGGAGCCGACCGGATCGGCAAGCGCGACGATGTCCTCGAGCGCCCCGGCGATCGCCTCGATCCGCTCTTCCGACAGCGTGCCGCGGTCCAGGAAGGCGGCCGTCTGGCCGTTGGCCTTCATCGCCTCGATATCCTTCGCGTTGCCTCGAAGAATGTCCGCGGTCGCGGCGCGCACGGCCTTCGCCATTTCGGCAAGCGCCCGGTTCTTGGCCTCGGTCGGCGCCGTTGCCAGCACGCGTCCGGCGGCACGGGCCCGCCGGCCGATATCCGCCATCAGGGCCTGAACGTCGCTCGTTTCAACCTTATCCAGCATGTTTCCGTCCCACATATTGCGCGCCTGGAGCGCGTCCCACCTTACCGGTTTTCGTCCGCGTGTGCATCGTCCAGCATCAGATCGTCGCGATGGATCATTTCCGCGCGGCCAGGATAGCCGACAATGGCCTCGATCTCGCGGCTGTTGCGCCCGGCGATCAGCCTGGCCTCGTCATGGTCATAGGCGATGAGGCCGCGGCCGATGATGCGGCCGTCGGAATCCAGCAGGATCACCGCGTCGCCGCGCGAAAAGCTCCCCTCAACCGCCGTCACGCCGGCCGGCAGCAGGCTCTTACCGGAGCGCAGCGCCCTGACCGCGCCCTTGTCGAGGCGGATCTCGCCACGCGGTTCCAGGTGACCGCCGATCCAGGCCTTGCGCGCGCTCGACGGCGTGGCGATCGCCGGAAACCAGGTGCAGCGGGCGCCCTCGTCCAGTTTCTTCAACGGGTGCATCGCCTTGCCGGAGGTGATCACCATGGTGGTGCCGGCGGCGGTCGCGATCTTGCCAGCGTCGATCTTGGTCTTCATGCCGCCGCGCGACAGCTCCGAGCCCGCGCTGCCGGCCATGGCCTCGACCTCGGGCGTGATCCGCGGCACCTCGGGCAGGAACACCGCATCCGGATCGGTCGCCGGCGGGGCGGTGTAAAGCCCGTCGATGTCGGACAGCAGCACCAGGCAGTCGGCGCTTGCCATGGTCGCCACCCGGGCCGCCAGCCGGTCGTTGTCGCCGTAGCGGATCTCGGAGGTGGCCACGGAATCGTTCTCGTTGATGATCGGGATCGCGCCGAGCTTCAGCAGCGTGCCGATGGTGGCGCGCGCATTGAGATAACGCCGGCGCTCTTCCGTGTCGCCCAGGGTCAGAAGGATCTGGCCGGCCTGGCGGCCGTGGGCGCCGAGCGCCTCGGCATAGGCCTTGGCAAGGGCGATCTGGCCGGCGGCGGCCGCCGCCTGGCTTTCCTCAAGCCTCAAGGGCCCGGAGGGCAGGCCCAGGATGCCGCGGCCGAGGGCGATGGAGCCGGAGGAGACGATCAGCATCTCCGCACCGCCGCGGGCAAGGTCGACCACATCGGAGACCAGGGCGTCCAGCCAGTCCTTCTTCAACTCGCCCTTTTCAACGAGCAGGGCGGACCCGATCTTGACGACGATGCGGGTGTGGCCGGCAAGACGGCGTTTCGCAGACGACATCAAGGATGCCAGCCTTCCTGCTGGGTGGAGGGAACCGCGTTGGCCGCGTCCTCCTTGTCCTTGTCGATCGCGCGCACGATCATCCTGAGCGCCCGGTCCACGTTCAGACCGCTCTGCGAGGACAGGATCAGGGGCTTCTGGCCGCACGCGGCCTCCAGCGACGCGGACCGTTCCGCGATCAGATCCTCGGTCAGGGCGTCGCACTTGGACAGCGCCACGATTTCCGGCTTGTCGGCAAGGCCGTGGCCATAGGCCTCCAGTTCGCCGCGCACGACCTTGTAGGCCTCGCCCGGATCCTCCTCGCCGGAGCCGTCGACCAGATGCAGCAGGACGCGGGTGCGTTCCACGTGGCCGAGGAAGCGGTCGCCCAGGCCCGTGCCCTCGTGGGCGCCCTCGATCAGCCCGGGAATATCGGCCATGGCGAAGCTGCGGCTGTCGATCTGGACGATGCCGAGGTTCGGGTGCAGCGTCGTGAAGGGATAGTCGGCGATCTTCGGCTTGGCCGCGGACACGGTCGCCAGGAAGGTGGACTTGCCCGCATTGGGCAGGCCGACGAGGCCGGCATCGGCGATCAGCTTCAACCGCAGCCAGATCCATTTCTCCTGACCTTCCAGGCCCGGGTTGGCCCGGCGCGGCGCCTGGTTCACCGACGACTTGAAATGAGCGTTGCCGAAACCGCCGTTGCCGCCCTTCAAAAGCAGCACCTTCTGACCGACCTCGGTCAGGTCGGCGATGATGGTCTCGTTGTCCTCTTCCAGGACCTGGGTGCCGACGGGCACTTTCAGGGTCACGTCGCCGCCGTCGGCGCCGGTGCGGTTCTTGCCCATGCCGTGGATGCCGGTCTCGGCCTTGAAGTGCTGCTTGTAGCGGTAGTCGATCAGCGTGTTCAGGCCGTCGACGCATTCGATCCAGACGTCGCCGCCCTTGCCGCCGTCGCCGCCGTCCGGTCCGCCGTATTCGATGTATTTCTCGCGCCGGAACGACACACAGCCCGCGCCGCCGTTGCCGGAGCGCACGTAGATCTTGGCCTGATCGAGGAACTTCATCTGTCTTCTTCTTTCCGTCCTGCCGGTCAGGCGGGCTGGTTGTTAAAATCCGTGCGTTTCAATTCCATCCGGGTCGCCGGCCGGGCTTCTCCGCGCGCCCGGCTTTCACAGGCGGTTTCGCCCACGATCGTAAAACCCATCTTTTCCTGCACCTTCAGCGAGGCCGGGTTCTCGTTCATCGCCTCGCCGATCACCCTGTCATGGTCCGTTGCGCCGAACAGCCAGCCGAGCGCGGCGCGGACGGCCTCGCTCATGTAACCCCTGCCCCAATACGGGCGGCCCAGCCAATAGCCGATAACCGGCGTCTTATGCAAATCCCGAAACGACACCGCGCCGACGAGGCCTTCGCCGTTGTCGATGGCAAAGACCCGTTCGCCGTGTATCTCCGGCGCCGCGGACCGGGCAAGCCATGCCCGGCCGTCGGCTTGCGTATAGGGATGGGGAACCCGCGACAACATGCTGGAGACACCGTAGTCGCCGATCAGGTCCACGATCCGGTCCAGATCACCCTCGTTCGGCGGACGAAGCGTCAGCCGCCCCGTTTCGATCACCGGTATCACGCCGACCTCCCCCACTGCTTCAGCGAGGCCCAGACCGCCCGTTCCAGCGAATAGCGCTCTATCGGAACCGCGCCGCCGGCCCCCAGCGAGCGGATCATCGACTGGTCCCGGTACTGGAAGCCGGACTTGACCAGGACCCGGCGCGAGGCGGGGTTGGTGACCCGGCAGGCGCCGGAGATTTCCGCCATGGTCCCGTGGGTGAAGGCATGGTCGACCAGGGCATGCACCGCCTCGGTCGCAAGACCCTGGCCCCAGAAGGGCTCGCCCAGCCAGTAGCCGATGTGAACCGGCCCGATCGCTTCCATCTCGCCGTATCTGGCGACGCCGACGAACCGTCCGGTCGCCTTGAGCCGGATGGCGAAGGTGGCGTTGTTGCCGCGGGCGGCTTGCGCGCGCGCGACCAGCGCCCTGGCGTCCTCCAGGGAAAACGGATGGGGCATGTTCACCAGGTTCGCGGCGATCCTGTGGTTGTTGGCCAGGAACACGATGTCGGCCAGATCGTCCGTTCGCGGCATGTCGAGCCGGATCCGGACCGCTTCCTGCGGCTCGGGCGCCGCACCGAGACAGCTTTCGTCCAAGAGACCATCGCTTTCGACAACCATTTCATTCTCCAGTCAAAGTTCAAAAGAAAAGGGGAGATGGCGGCCCATCTCCCCTCTTGTCTCTGACCGGTTTCGTCTCAAACCGCCGGGGCTCAATGGGCGCCGGCGGGTTTGGAACTCACGTCGGCTTTACTCCGCTGCTTCCGCTACCGGGAGCACGTTGATGTAGGTTCGCTTGTTGGCCTTCGCCTGGAACTCCACCTTGCCTTCCACGGTCGCAAAAATGGTATGGTCCTTGCCCATACCGACACCGTTGCCCGGATGCCACTTGGTACCGCGCTGACGTGCAATGATGTTGCCCGGGACGACGGCTTCGCCGCCGTACTTCTTGATGCCGAGACGGCGACCTGCGGAATCGCGACCGTTACGGGACGAACCGCCTGCTTTTTTATGTGCCATGAGGATGCTCCTCGTTGCTTGTTCTTCAGATCAGGGTGAGAAACGGCGGCTTACTTGCCGGCCAGTTCCTTGGCCTGTTCGATCCAGTTGTCGCGTTCGAAGCGGCCCTTCAGGGAGAGCTCTTCTTCAACGCGGGCGACATCTTCGTCCGTCATCGCTGCGATCTGGGCGAAGGTGGTGATGCCGGCTTCATTGAGCTTCTTGGCAATCGCCGGGCCCAGGCCGTTAAGCTTCTTCAGATCGTCCGCCTCGCCTGCCGGCGCGGCGGCTGCAGCCGGTGCTGCTGCTTCTTCCGTTTTTGCCTCAGCCTCTGCCTTCGGAGCGGCGGCCTTCTTCGGCGCTGCGGTCTTGGCGGGCTTGGCGCCACCGGTCAGGATGTCGGTCACCTTGACGAGGGTGAAAGCCTGACGATGGCCGTTGCGGCGCCGGGAATTCTGACGGCGGCGCTTCTTGAAAACGATGATCTTGCGGTTGCGGCCCTGGTCGACCACTTCCGCAACGACGCTTGCTCCGTCAACGAGCGGTGCGCCGATGGTGGTGTCCGTGCCGTTTCCGACCATGAGCACTTCGTCGAAGGTGACGGTGCTGCCGGCTTCGGCATCGAGTTTTTCGACCTTCAGGAGGTCGTCTGCGGCAACGGTATACTGCTTGCCGCCGGTCTTGATCACTGCGAACATGTCTCGCACGTCCTTCTTTTCGTTCTTGGTTGCGGGCGCCCCGGTCACCGGAAGGCCCGCTTGTCACATGTTGTTCTCGGCGCCCGCCCCGCCGGTAACCGGCGGTCCGGGTCTTTGCGATCGAAGGCTTTCTTGAAGTCTCGGACCAGGCCTGAAACAACGGGAAAGGCGGAATCTCTTGAAAAGACTCCGCCGTTCAGCGTGGGCAATATAGTCAGGACGCCCCCCAAGTCAATCAATTAGTGCCGGTTTCGGCCGGTCCCGTGCGTTTTTCGAGGCGGGCAGAAAAATTGCCGAAACAGCCAAACTGCCTCTTGCGGGGGGCAAACGCCTTGTCTATGTTCCGCGCCACTTGAGACCACTTTATATCCCAAGTGCCGCGGAGAGGTGCCGGAGTGGTTGAACGGGGCGGTCTCGAAAACCGTTGTGCCCGCGAGGGTACCCAGGGTTCGAATCCCTGTCTCTCCGCCATTTCTTTTTCATAAACCAATGATTTCCTTGAGTTTTTCGCTCTTTCCCAATTCTCAACCCCACTTCTAACCCCACTTTCTGCATTTGATTAAATGGGGTTTTGGTGCGTTTGGGTTTGCTGTGGAATGTGAGCCTAAGCATCTCCGAACCGGCTCAGAATGCGCGCTGCTTGATAGCTGGCAGCATTAAGCCACTGGTCGAATTTGGTGGCGCGGTCGCCATGGAGCGGCACCAGATGGACAACGCGGCTATCCTTCACGGACTTGCGGAAAGTGGTCACTGGTTCGGCATCTGTCGCATTCTGATGGCAATGGGAACATCGGCGGCGTAACCCATCTGATGCTTCACGCAAGATGCCTTCTGCCGCCCAGTGCTGGGCATCTTTCAGGGCAAGGTGGCAGGCTTCAGGTATGACCGGACGCGCTGGGCATAGCGCTCCTGGAATTGATCAGGTGCCCATATGCCGCCGCATGCAGCAAGCAAGGTTCGGGCTTCGGAGGCAAAGCCGTGGAGGTCTGCGCGGGTTGGGATATCGTCCCCCAGCGCCAGAAAGCATCGTTCCGATGGACCAGAGACCGACGATGCACTAACAATTAATCCGGACCACCCAATGGGGGCACACCATATTATGTCGGTGCCGGGGACAGTGACATTACCTGGCAAGCGGCTCTAGCAGCGAATTATCGAATGAAAAAGGCGGATCTGGTTTTTGGGTATCGCTACCTTGACTTTGACCTGGACGGCTTTGGGTCCATTGATGAACTGAACATAGGGGCCATTTGTCGGTTTGAAGTTCAGTTTCTGATGGCTGTATGCAGACGTAGAGATGTGCTTGTTGTTGGTTAAAAGCAAACAGAACGAAGTTTTCTACTGCTGAGGAATTCTAGATGAAAGTTGCCTATGATTTTGACAAAATCATTGACCGCACCGGCACGAATTGCGCGAAGTGGGATTCCACCGAACAAATATTTGGCGAGAAAGATCTGCTGCCCATGTGGGTGGCCGATATGGACTTCCAGTCACCGCCAGCCATCGTTGATGCCCTCGTCAAACGTGCTCAGCACGGTTTTTTTGGATACTCCGTAATCGGTCCGGACTACAAGGAAACCGTCTGTAGCTGGTTCAAGCGTCGACACAACTGGGACGTTCAGCCCGAGTGGTTGACCAACGTTCCTCAGGTCATCAACGCCCTTTCCATGAGCATTCTGATGTTCACCCAGCCTGGTGATGGTGTCCTGATTCAAACGCCCTGTTACGACGAATTCGCCAAGAAGACGAAGGAAACGGGGCGCCACGTTTTGGAAAACCGTCTGATCTGCGGACCGGACGGGCGATATACCATTGACTTTGATGATTTTGAAAAGAAAGCCAGCGATCCACGTGCACGGCTGTTTCTTCTCTGTAGTCCTCATAACCCAACCGGGCGTGTGTGGACGCGCGAAGAACTGGAGCGGATGAGCGAAATCTGTTTGCGGCACAATGTGCTTATTTTTTCTGATGAGATCCATGGGGACATGGCGCTTGAAGGTCACAAGCACATCAATTTGCCGAACCTCAATGATGAGGTCGCTCAGAATTGTATCGTCGCCACGGCGATCAGCAAGACGTTCAATTGTCCATCCCTGTACTTGGCGGATATCATCATCCCAAATCCGGACCTGAAATCACGTTTCGATACGCTGCCGATCAATTATCTTAATTTTAGTACTTCCCCTTGCTTTGGGATTGAAGGCGTCAAGGCCGCATATACCCATGGCGACGAGTGGCTAGATCAGGTCTTGGCTTACATCAAAGGGAATCATGATTACGCTAGTAACTTCTTGAAGGAGAACGCACCGCACCTGCGGATGAATGTTCCCGATGGAACATATTTTGGATGGCTGGATTGTCGGTCGCTGGGACTCACTCATGACGACCTGGAACACTTTATTGTACACAGACTGAAGCTGGCCGTCCTTGACGGAGCCCAGTTCGGTGAGAACGGAGCTGGCTTCCTGCGATTGAACCTGGGCACGCAGCGGTCGCGTGTTGAGAAAGCAATGGAGCGTATCGCCCAGGCGGCACGTCAGCATCCGGGCTAGACCAGCATTGCTACCAGAATACGCGCTCACGAGACGAAAGATGAGCCAACCTACAAACAACGAGACGTAGGAGACAGAAATTAACGATACAGCAGCTCGAGGTGAATATGCACTAAAGTCTGCTCCGCGGGACAAAGTGTGGCGTTCCCCTATCAGGTGGTTCGGTTTAATTTTTGTTACATAGTGGGCCTATGGTCCATCGGAACTATGCTTTCGGGGGCGGGGTGGACAACAGCGTCACCTCGGGCTCCACAGGCTCACCGTCGCGCAGGATCAGCAGGCCAGCGTCCGTTCTGGCAGCACGTTTCCCACAGCGCGGTAGCGGTCAATGCCGAGAGCCGGGCGTGCAGCGCGGGGTGGGCATAGGAACAAGGATCCATTGAAAAATTGACACACGGCGGAATGTCATTCCTTGAATCATAGAGTGGAAACGCTCGAGTCACATCGAAATATTCGTACCTGACGCGGAAATGCTTTGGGCGAAGTACCGAAGAGCGCGGCGAAAAAGGAAAGGCATATTTGGCAATGAAATTGAATATTTGGACAGTGACGGGTGTCGGGCTGCTGGTGGTTGGTCTTGCGTTTCCGTGGCGCGCTGTTTCAGATGCGGGACCAACTTTGCCATGGATCATCTATTTGCAAATTCTGTTTGCAACTGGGTTCCTTTCTCTGGTCCTGATGTCCGTTGCCATCGTCCTGGCGCTTCGACACCCGAGGATCGAATCTTGGGTCGGCGGTCTCGACCAGTGCTACCGGCTCCATCGTCTGACGGGGCAATTGGGCGTCGGGCTGGGGCTGACTCATTACCTTGTCAAGCTAGGCGCCAAGACATTGCGACAAGAAGGACTGTTGGTGAGGCCGAAAGGCTTTGAGTCGGGTATTCCCGAACTATTCGCGACCTGGCACGATGTCGCCAAACTAGCGGGCGAATGGGGGTTGTACGCAGCATTAGTGCTTGTGGCGGTAGCGCTGGTCAGGGCCATTCCATATCACCTGTTCGCCCGACTGCACCGCATCTTGCCATTGCTGTATCTCGGGTTTGTGCTTCACGCGGTAGTCTTCCTGCCGCTCTCTTACTGGAAAAACCTGACAGGCGCTCTTTTCGTCATCTGTGTCGTTGCAGGGCTTGTTGCCTGTGGATTGAGTCTTTCCGGCCGGATCGGGCGAAACCGACAGGTTCAGGGGCGCGTGGCCGATGTCACGCCGCTTGGGCACGATGTTCAGGAAGTGCAGATCGATCTTGGTCCGGCCTGGCCCGGACATAAGGCAGGACAGTTCGCCTTGTTTACTTTCGATACCAGCGAAGGCGCGCACCCCTTCACGATCGCGTCTGCATGGCGTGAGGAGAACGCACGCCAAGGCCGAATTCGTGTGGCGATCAAGGCACTGGGTGACTATACATCCACGCTGCCGGACACCCTTTCAACTGGCGCACCCGTCAGGGTCGAGGGGCCATACGGCAACTTCAGATTTGATCAGGGAAAAGGACGGCAGGTCTGGATCGCGGGGGGAATTGGCCTGACCCCCTTCGTTGCACGCTTAGAGCATCTCGTGGCCAGCACGGCAGAGCATGAGCCTGTCGATCTGTTTTACAGCACCCGCCGAGGGTCTGCCGATATCTTGGCGCGCCTATCGGCAATTGCAAGCGCGGGAGCCGTTCGTCTGCATGTTATCGATACTGAACAGGAGGCGCCGCTGAATGCAAAGCAGGTCGTGGAAATGATACCTGATTGGAAAGCTTCAAGTATCTGGTTTTGTGGGCCCCTGAAGTTTGGAGATGCCCTTGAGAAAAGCTTTGCGTCCATGGGATTGCCAAAAGGACAATTTCATCGTGAGGCCTTCGATTTTCGGTAGATGGTTGCTTAGATACGCTGCACGAAGTCGAATTCCGAGTGGAGCTGTGAGTATCTACTGCGCCGACGCTGTTCGCCACGATCAGCCCCGGCACAGGCATTGTCAGAATGTTTTTTGTTCGGGCGGTCAGGGTGGCCTCATAGCGTCGGACCATGACTAAACCTGATCCATTCAAGGGTTTTCAAAGCAGCCCGAAAATCATTGGTCTGACGGTCATGCTGTACGGTCGGTTTCCGCTGTTGCTCCGAACTGTCCAAAATCTACTGCACGAACCCGGGATCAATTTGTGGCATGAGGCGGTGAGCTTGGGCGGGCCAACGTCGGGACGACTTTTTAGCCGCGTGCGTTCGTCGCCGGACGCGCTTGCAGAGAATGGCATTTGAAGCCGGAGGGTTCTTCAATAAATACAATAACTTAGATGATAGAGAAGGTTCGCTGCCAGTCGCGTTCCCTCCGCCATTTTTCTCACTGTCCGACCCGGAGACATAGGTAACAGTTTGTACCGGAGACATGGGTTACAACCTCGTGCCGAACGGGTTGTCGATTGTCTGTAGTGTTCTCTGCTCCAGGT
>Ga0272444_10000547_pt1 | contig 39600 bp, 32 predicted proteins | sample SSMForm13_FD_201033 | JGI IMG/M metagenome (GOLD analysis project Ga0272444, IMG submission 201033) | Marine sediment archaeal communities from Little Sippewissett salt marsh, Falmouth, MA, United States - SSM-Form-13 | ecosystem: Environmental > Aquatic > Marine > Wetlands > Sediment ... | reverse complement strand
TACATTGCGCCATCCACGTGCACGGTTTTTGGCTCCTCACAACCATTTTTCGGACGCCAATTGACCCCCAATATACACTCAAACTACTGTTATGTCAAGGTATTTTACTTTTTCAGGAGACCCTACATAGATCTGTGACGATACGTATCCGTGACGGGCAAAAAGAAATTAGAAGGATGCATGAAATCAAATTAAAATAAGAGCATGGTTTATTCCACAGAGTATGGGAAGGTCTGCCCCGAATGCGGAAATCCCATCACCAAATGTAGTTGCGCCACACATTGATTGAGGACTCCTAATGAAGGCAGTGTGCGAATAGGTAGAGAAACCAAAGGTCGTAAAGGCTCCAGTGTATCCGTTATTACCGGAATCCCTCTTGATGATAACGATTTGAAAAAACTAGCGAAGCAACTCAAACAAAAATGTGGGACTGGCGGTACCGTAAAATCAGGGATCATTGAGATACAGGGTGATCATCGGGATTTACTGAAACAAGAGTTATTGAAACGTGGATATACAGTTACACTATCGAACGGTTAGAAAATGAATATTACCAGAACGCCGGAAGCAGTTATGCGACTTTATCTAAAAGAGGTTGCACGTAAGGGACGGATGGAACTTATCGATGAGATAACAACATCTGACATGGTGGATGAGGCCAATCAGATCTTTGGAGGGCCGGCAGGTCGCGCCGGTCTCGTGGCTCATATCGCGGGTTTCAGAAAGAACATCTCAGACTACAGCCTGACTATTCATCATATTGTCGGCAATGACTCACAGGCAATGGCCTGGTGGTCATTCACCGGTCGGCACGTCGGGCCCTGGCTTGGCGTCCCGGCGACAGGCGCTCGGGTGGAAAGTACAGTATTCAGCCTCTTCGACTTTGAAGAAGGTCTGATCAGTCGCTACCGGCTATACCTCAGTGCGATTATTGGAGACAAAACGGTTCTTTTTGATACCTCCAAGCCCGGCGGTGGCCTGCGTTGACAGGACGGAAGGACTATTTCCTTATCAAGTAACAGGAATTTTTTATTGTCTAAGTCAGATTTTTCGTAGTATCGATATCTTCTGCATTATCGATGCGGCAATCTCTTCGATGGACATGTTGGTGATGTTCAGATAGGGAATTCCAGCGTGTCGAAATATGTTTTCTGCGGTTCTCAGCTCTTTTCGGACCCGTTCCATGGCGGCATAGGCACTGTTGGGACGACGTTCCTGCCGTATTTGGTAGAGCCGTTCCGGTGAGATGGTGAGGCCGAACAGTTTTGAGTGTTCCTTGCTAAGTGAATCGGGCAGCATAGCTGTGCCGAAGTTCTCATCGGTAAGTGGATAGTTGGCCGCCTTGATTCCGAAGTGGAGCGCCAAGTAGAGACAGGTTGGCGTTTTCCCTGTACGTGATATGCCGGTGAGAATAAGGTCGGCTTGTGAATAATCCCGTGGCGCCGAACCGTCATCATGCTGGAGCGTATACTGTACAGCGTCGATTCTGTCTGAATATGTGTTCGGATTTCCTATCCCGTGAGATTGTCCCGTTACGGGTGTGGATTTCACGCCCAGAATTCGTTCGATCGGTACCGTAAATGTGGCAAAAAAATCAATAACTTCGCCCTGACATGCAGAAAGACGCTCACGAAGGAGCGGATTTGTAAGTGTTGAAAATATGAGAGGCGACGGACCTTCGCTGCGCGCGATTCTGTTGATCCGCTCAATCGCCTGGTCGACTTTTTCCTGTGTATTGACGAATGGAAATCTGATGGTCTTAAAAGAAATGTTGGGAAACTGGGTAAGCAGGGTGTTGCCAAGTGTTTCCGCGGTGATCCCTGTACCATCCGATATAAAAAATAGTGTTTGCACTATAGCATACTCCTTTTTCTACGCACCGCAGACTGGTTGGCCCGTTTGCAGTAGAACAAAATTATCTTTACATGCGTTGAAGGATAATGTTTTTTGCATACCATGTCAATCAGGTCATTGCAATTATACAGGAACAACTGTTACAATGTATCGATATTTGTACCTTGTTATGACTCACAGAAAGGAAGCGAAGTACATGGAACTAATGAAAGCAACAAAAGAACGACGAAGCATCCGTGCATTTTTATCAAAGCCTGTTGAAAAAGAAATTCTGGAAGAGTTACTTTCCGGAGCCCGCTGGTCTCCTTCATGGGGAAATACGCAACCATGTGAAATAATTGTGATAACAGGCAAAAAACTTTCTAATTTTAAAGAAAAAAACAAAGAAGCCATTTTGAAGGGGAGACATCCGAATCCAGACGTTACCATGCCTCAGAAATGGCCGGAAATCAACAAAACGAGATATCGTGAGATCGGAAAGCGCACACTCGAATCTCTTTCCATTGCACGTGATGATGCGGAAGGACGACTAAACTTTTACGTTGATATGATGGAACTTTTCAATGCGCCGGTATTGTTTCTCATAACAACTGACAAGGGCATTGCCCTGGAATACTCCATGTTGGATGTCGGCATTTTTGTACAGACACTATGTCTTTTGGCACATGAAAGAGGGTTGGGAACCTGCATAATGGCCGCATCCGTTCAATATCCAGATATTATTAAAGAAATAGTTTCAATACCTGAAACCAAGCGTATTGTGATCGGTGTGGCGTTGGGTTGGCCTGACTGGAATAATTCTGTTAATAAATTCGAAAGATCGCGGAGTGAGCTTGATGAGTGTATGCAATGGGTTGAATAGTCAAGAGCGCTTACTTGTTTGTTTCCAATGTATTGCGAATGGGGATATCAGTGGGAATGGATAAAAAGTAATGTCTGATAAGATATGTTATGTAAACTAATGTATCGGTTCAAGCTTCGTCCAGCTCGACATTGCCCCACATTCCCATTCGATCCTTAACAATTATCACAATTCCTTCAATCCCTTGAATATTCTTCCCCACATCGATAGCTTTTTGAATATCAGACGGGGTTTGAATCAGATTTCCCAAAGCTGTCGCTGCGGCATCGGCAAGTGTTGCTGATTTTGATAGCACAGAAACTGCATCGGCCTTACCGAAGCTCAAAGATCCACCAACAGTTCCGGAAGACGTGCACACCCCCATAGGGGTATCTTCCCCGCGAATCTTGAGAAAAATATTTTCACTGAACGGCGATTCTCCCGCGAAAACAGCCACGTGAAATATTGCATCTTTACCCGCACGCATAAAAATATCACCTCCATTTTCAATAATGACCGTGTGACTTTTCTTAAAGAGATCATTTCCGACCCATTGGGATAGTGCACCTGCAACAGACGCCATTGGACCTACCCCGGTTACACGTGACGCGGAAAGCATATCGCGTATTATGGAGGGAGCGAAAGAATCGTCGGGTAACGGAACAAGTGATGAGCGAAAATGAGCATTATGTGCAAGATATGTTTCTATATAGCCTCTATATTTAAACACATATTCAGAAACTGCGTCCTTCAGATCGCTTTCTGCTCGTACAAGAAGATCTGTTTCTTTAATTTTAATATTGAAGGACACGAGATGCCCCGTTGAAACATGGTGACGATATCTTCTTTCATTGTACAAAATCATAATATATCAGTGAAATAGAGTAGATCCATTGCCAAACAGCAAATCAACATCCTCTTTGATCGATTCAGAAATATCAATTTTATAATTATCGCCGATATAAATTATTGTATCTGAGGATGTATCTTTAGATACTAAATGTATGTAACCGGGATAATTGCCTTTGTGACGTTGAATGAGATTTCTGAATTCCGGAAGGTCGATATTGGTGCCGTTCGTTACATCAATCATGAAATGAACGGAAGTAAAAGGAGTGTTAAGCGCCTCTTCAATCGGTAAGATCTGCTCTGCAATAATTTTTGCTCCTTCTTCACCTGCGTCAAGAGTTCCTTTGATAAAAAGAGGGGCGTCACCGTGCAAATGATCGTAAATAGTTCTATAGAGTTCAGGAAATATAATTACTGTAAAGAGACCTTTCATGTCATCACATGTCACATAGGCCATAGTTTCTTTTTTACGTGTGGATACTTCACGAACGTTACTTATCACACCGCACAGAGAAACCTGTGCACCGTCATTTCTCTCGGCGAGTGTTTCCGAAGTCGCAGTTGCAAGAATTTTGAGGGAATCAGAATATTTCAACAGTGGATGTCCGGAAACATAAAAGCCGAGCATTTCCTTTTCATAAAGAAGCATTTCGTCTCGATCCCATTCAGGTACTTCAGGAAGTTTTGGTTCCATTTCAGTGACCACTTCGGGTACATCAAAGAGGCTGGTCTGACCACTCAATCTGTCCCTCTGGAGTTTCTGGGCAAGGTCAACAATATATTCATACCCGCCCATCAGTCGATTTCGATTCGACTCAATGGAATCAAAGGTGCCACATTTGATGAGACTTTCCAGTACTTTTTTGTTCACTTTTCTAAAATCTAGACGGCTGCATATGTCGAAAAAAGAGGTAAATCTTTCTTTCCTCGATTCAATTATCGAGTCAACGGCACCTTCACCTACATTTTTTACTGCTGCCAGACCAAAGCGTATATTCCCATCGTGTGTAACACTGAAGTCTTTAAACGATTCATTAATGTCGGGAGGAAGTACACTTATACCCATGTCCCGGCATTCGCTTATATATTTTATAATATTATCCCTGTTGTTTTTCTCACTTGTAAGAAGCGATGCCATGAATTCAACGGGATAATGTGCTTTGAGGTAAGCAGTTTGAAAGGAAATCATTGCGTAGGCAGTGCTGTGCGACTTGTTGAATCCGTACTCTGCAAAGGTGGCCATCTGTTCCCAGATTATTTTAGATTTGGATTCGGGTATTTTGTTTTTCTTTGCACCTTCAAGAAACTTAGGTTTTTCCCTCTCCATGTCGGCGACTTTCTTTTTACTCATGACGCGGCGAAGATTGTCGGCCTCGGCCATGCTGTAATTACCCACTACGCTGGCAATTTGCATCACCTGTTCCTGGTAGAGAATTACACCGTACGTTTCTTTCAGAATACTTTCAAGCTCGTTTGCTTCATAGACAATTTCCTGTTTTCCCTGTTTGCGTGCGATAAAATCCGGGACCATTCCCATGGGACCGGGACGATACAATGCGATGAGCGCGATGAGATCCTCGATACAATCGGGCTTCATGTTGACAAGAATGTCTTTCATGCCGGAGCTTTCAAGCTGGAATACCCCATCGGTGTGCCCCCTGATAAGCAGTTGGTAGGTGTCGGCATCGTCAAGAGGTATGTGGTCAATGTCGATTTTAATTCCCCTGCCCTCTTCAATGAAACGAAGTGTGTTGTTGATGACCGTCAACGTTTTAAGACCAAGAAAATCAAATTTTGTAAGTCCCACGGATTGAAGATCGTTCATTGAATATTGCGTTACAATATCGTCCGTTCTTGTTCCCTTGAAAAGGGGAACGCGCTCGACAAGAGGCACGTCTGAGATCACCACTCCTGCCGCATGGGTCGACGCGTGGCGGTTAAGTCCCTCAAGAGACTTTGACAGAGTGATAAGTTTATGTACGGTCGGATTTTTTTTAATTTCTTCTTCAAGCCTGGGTTCACGTTTTATCGCGTCCTCAAGTGTGATGTTAAGTGTATTGGGAATCATCTTGGCAATTCTGTCTACTTCGCCATAGGGAATATTCAGTGCCCTTCCCACATCCCGGACTACCCCCTTTGCCTGCATTTTTCCAAAGGTGATAATTTGACTTACTTTGTCTGCTCCATACTTGTCCGTTACGTACTTGATAATTTCGTCGCGTCCTTCGATGCAGAAATCAGTGTCGATGTCGGGCATGCTCATCCGATCCGGATTTAGAAACCGCTCAAAGAAAAGACCATAACGAATCGGATCAATGGAAGTTATACCCAGTGCGCAAGCTACGAGACTTCCGGCTGCCGAACCTCTGCCGGGTCCTACAGGAATATTATTATTTTTTGCGTAATTGATAAAATCCTGGACGATAAGAAAATATCCGGGGAATCCCATCGATTTGATGATTTCGAGTTCTGATTCGAGACGTTTTTTGTAGGTATCTCGTATTTTTTCATCATCGCCGCCGGGAATTGACAAAAAAATACGTTCGAGTCCTTCTCGAGCAAGTTTTTTTAGATATTCATCGGCGGTTACTCCATTCTCAAGTTCGAAATGCGGCAAAAAGATTTGATTAAAATCCAGTGAAAGATTACAACGCTCTGCAATAGTTACTGTGTTTTCTATAGCTTCCGGACAATAGCTGAAGCTATGGATCATTTCTTCTGGAGACTTGAAATAAAATTCATCGCTTTTAAAACGCATTCTCGCTGCATCTTCGATTGTTTTGCCGGTCTGAATGCATAGCAATATTTCATGAGCCGCCGCATCCTCGCGATTAAGGTAGTGGCAGTCGTTGGTCGCCACAAGGGGAATGGAAAGCGTTTTCCCCAGTGCAATAAGCTTTTCGTTGGCCTCTTTTTGTTCGGGTAGCCCGTTTTCCATAATTTCGAGATAAAAATTATCGGCGCCGAACATCTCCCGGTATTCATCTGCAACATGCCGGGCCTGCGTTGTGTTTTGTGAAAGAAGAAGACTGGGTATTTCGCCGTTAAGGCACGCGCTTGAAGCGATAAGTCCCTTGCTGTACTCGGCCAGCAACGCCTTATCAACGCGTGGCTTGTAGTAAAATCCCTCGAGATATCCCGCTGATGTCAGCTTCATCAGGTTTTTGTAACCTTCAGTGTTTTTCGCAAGAACGAGAAGGTGGCGGGAATTCGCCCCTGACTCACCGGTGCCTTTTTCAAAACGGTTCTTCGGGGCAACATAAAGCTCACAGCCAATAATAGGTTTTATCCCGTTTTTATAGGCCTTCTGATAAAATTCCACCGCTCCGAACATGTTGCCGTGATCAGTCATAGCGACCGCAGGCATTCGGTACTGAATGGCTTTTTTGAAGAGATCATCAAGGCGAATTGCACCGTCGAGCAGACTATACTGCGTATGAACATGAAGATGAACGAAAGTGCTGTGCTTCATAATGTGTTACTCAATCCATAATTGGGGGCTTCTTTTGTGATGATCACATCGTGTACATGGCTTTCGCGAAGGCCGGCGCTGGTAATACGTACAAACTTTGTATTGGTTCTCAGCTCGTCTATACTTTTACATCCCACATAACCCATACCGGCGCGAAGTCCACCCAGCATTTGATGAATACTTGCCGATAGTGTGCCTCTAAACGGAACCCGTCCCTCGATCCCCTCGGGAACGAGCTTCATCATACTGCTTTCAATCTCATCATCCTGATAGTAACGATCCTTGCTACCGGCTTTCATTGCTTCCAGAGAACCCATACCGCGATATACCTTATAACTTCTTCCCTGATAAAGAATTGTCTCGCCGGGACTTTCTTCAGTCCCCGCAAAAAGGCTTCCAATCATCACCGTATGAGCGCCGGCTCCCAGAGCCTTTACCACATCGCCGGAATATTTGATGCCGCCGTCTGCGATGAAAGGAATGCCGAATTCTTCAGAAGCTTTGGCACAGTCCATGATAGCAGTCATCTGTGGCACTCCGACACCGGCAATCACGCGTGTGGTGCATATGGAACCGGGGCCGACACCAACCTTAACAGCATCTACCCCGGCTTTGATCAACGCCACTGCACCTTCATACGTGGCGACATTGCCTGCAATCAATTCGCATTTCGGAAAATTGGCCTTCGTATCCCTTACGGCCTCAAGAACTGTTTCTGTATGACCATGAGAGGTATCAATACAAATGACATCTGCACCCGCATCGAGAAGCGCCTGAACACGGGCCTCGCGATCGAGGATACCGACCGCAGCACCTACTCTCAGGCGTCCCAACAAATCCTTGCAGGCAATGGGGTATTTTTTTATTTTTTCAATATCCTTTATCGTAATCAGCCCTTGAAGATTGAAATTTTCGTCAACAACAAGCAATTTTTCAATGCGGTGCATGTGCAAAAGCTTTTTTGATTCTTCAAGGGTTATATCAGCAGATACGGTCACCAGATTGTCTTTTGTCATTACCGCCGAGACCGGTTGTTCAAGATCGGTTTCGAAACGGAGGTCTCTGTTTGTCAAAATTCCCACCAGCTTCTGTTCTTTGACCACAGGAACGCCGGAGATCCTGTATCTGCTCATCAGACGAAGGGCATCATGCACCTTTTGTTCAGGTTCTATGGTGATCGGATCGACAATCATGCCGCTTTCCGATTTTTTTACCCTGTCCACTTCAACCGCCTGCCGTTCAATGCTCATATTACGATGAATAATGCCGATGCCGCCTTCCTGGGCCATGCAGATAGCGACTTTCGATTCAGTGACCGTGTCCATTGCCGCGCTTATGAGGGGAATGCTCAGTTTGATATTATTTGTAAGAATTGTCGAGGTGGTAACCTCTTTGGGCATGACATCGGAGTGTGACGGCACAAGTAGCAAATCGTCAAACGTAAGGCCTTCCGTAACTTTTTCACACAACATTATAAACCTCCATTGAATGAATCTATCGATCTCAAGTATTTTGTAAGGGATATTTGTTACCGTTTAAATTGAGTGCAAAACCATCAGTGGTTTCATCATAGTCAATGTATTCGGTAAGTTGATAGTAGGCGGCTCTTGAAAATCGCGCATCGAACTTTCCCTCTTTCACTTTGCAGTACAAAATATTATCCCGCTGTATGCGCAACGTCGGGATATCAAGTGTTTCCGTATTTCCATCCGTCAACAGAATTTCAATAGTGTCGTTTCCCGCTGTGGCGCGTGCAAACTTGTGGACTGACCTGACCACATAAGGCGTGTCTTCCACAGTGATGTAGTGCTTCTCACCGGACATACGCACAAAATAGTTTCCCTCTTCATCTGTATCGAGAGATTCAAAAAAAAGGCTCAAAATATCTTTTCTGAACATCTCCGCCCCTTTATAATACCAAGTTCCTTCCCTATCTATCGTAATGGGAAAACGGTTGGAATTTTTATCAGCATTATTATTCATGGCATCTGTAACCTGCTCTATTTTTTTTTGGTATCAAGTATCATAGTGACCGGACCATTATTGATCGATTCGACTTTCATCATCGCCTGAAAACGCCCTGTTGAAACCTTTCGCACCTTTTTTTGCAGTAATTCGACAAAATACTCGTACAGCACTGTTGCACTCACCGGCTCGCATGCGCCGACGAATGACGGTCGTCTACCTTTACTGCAATCAGCAAGCAGGGTGAACTGTGAAATAACTAATATATCACCAGATATGTCCAAAAGCGAGTGATTCATTTTTCTTGATGAATCCTCAAATATGCGGAGGTGCATGATCTTGTCTGCAAGAGACTGCGCATCCGCTTTTTCGTCCCCCTTGGCAACCCCGAGATACACAAGAAGTCCGGTTCCTGTTTCACCGATCACACTGTTGTCTACAGATACGGAAGCGCGATCGACACGTTGAACAACCGCTTTCATCATTCATCAGCCCTTAAATGGAGTGGAGCGCATGTTAACAGTACTGGTTATTTTTTCAACCCTTTTCTGATTGTGAGGGGGAACGAAGTCCGGAAATGAGTGTGCGAATCGATTGCACCTCAGCGTGTGCTCGTTTGAGATCCTCGGTAAAGGTGTGTATTGCGACATCAATGAGCGCTTCAATATCGCGTTTAAAGAGTAAAATCATCGTGGCAACTCTTTTGTCACGCTTCTTCCTGAAACTGGTGTAATATCGGTATCCCGCAAAAATGCTCAATATTATCAAGCTTCCCAAAGCGGCAAGTCCTTTGGGACTGAAGATTGTAAAGAGTGCCGTAACAAAGAAATTTATTACACCCGAGATACCCGGATTATAAAGCATATAGTCCCAGGATTCCTTCCCGGCCATTGCCAACATGAAAAGCAATCCAAGAATTGTATAAAACCCGTATTGAATGATTCTAAAAAGGCGAAAAGTCGGCGGCGGAACAAGATCAAGGGACGACTGAAAAAGTACTTCCGTGTTGTGTATAAAATCACGGATGATGTGATCGAGGTTTACCATATTTATTACCTGCTTCGGAAGCGGATATGAGAAACCCTTTCTGTAGAGTGTTGAAATAAAGCTCTCCTTTCTGCGGGTGAATTGATCGGTCAATGTGTCGGCAATCGCCCGTGAGGCTTCTTTCACGTGATTCTGCCTTTTTTCGAAGCTGCCCGGGACATGATCCCATCGGTACGCAGCAATACGAGCGACCAGCCGTCCCGGACCGACAAGCGCGGATGATGGAATCGACATTTTTTCTGTGAATAATGGTCTTATCGCAGTGTCAAGCCATTCATCCGCCGCATGTGTGACGGAATCAACCCACAGGGCTTTTTCACTTTCCACCTCATCGCAAGTTTCATGAATTATTTTCTCAAGTACCGAGAATCGGGCCGCTTCACTCTCCAGAATTGTCTGTATCTCCGCCAATTGATGATCGAGATTGGATGATTTTATTTCCTTTAATTCCTTGTAACTCCGCTGATGAAATACCTCCTGTCGCAGTTGCGGCATCTGATTCCAGAAGGAAATCTTTGTTTGCGTCAATGCTTCGTCAGCCGAAATGTGATAAAGAACGGGGGTGTCAACTCCTGCATCTCTCAAGTACTGTTGAAGCGTTTCCATCACTGATGCAAGTTCACGATGTGCTTTGTCGGCAGACCTGTCGAAAAAAAATAAATCGCTTTTGTTGAGTACGAAATAAAAATTATTGCCTGCTTTGGGGACCAGTTTCAATAGCTCGAAAAACTGTCCATCGGCATATTTCTCCGGTGAGAGAACCCACACAATCATATCCAAAGTATAGAGGAAATCAAGAACGGATTCACGATGTTCCTTTAGTATGCTGTCATAATCGGGAAGATCGCAGAGTACGATTTGTTTGATTGTATCGGCGCTGTGTATGTGTTCAATCCAGTGAACAGCCGATTTGTTCAGGGCAGAAGGTAAGACGCCGTCGGAATGGCGGTATACAATCACTGCGTCGGTATGGGGCCTTCGATGGCTCGTAGAGGATATCTCGTTTTGTGCAAGGGCATTCATAAGTGTCGATTTGCCGACACCCGTTCCACCGATAAGTCCCACTGTCAGAGCATTTTGATCTATGTCTTTAATTTTACTTTCTATATCGTCAACTTGAACATTTATTCCAGCTATCTCATCTGACGATAGTGTAAGAAGTTCCCTCCCCTCCCGCAGGAATCGGCGAATACACTTCAGTTCATCCTGTATGGGGATCACGTGGTGACTCATTATAGATCCTCCATTTTCCTTTTTGCGGCGTAGAGTGATTCTATCACCTCGTCCGGAACAGTCACTTCTTCAAAACAATCGATATACCGCTTTTTTTGATCCTCAATAATGGCCCAGAGACCACTTTCATATCGTGCATTGAGTTGATGAGTGATTTTTTTTAACTCCCCATAGGCAAAGAGTTCAACGGAACCTTTGGTAAGAAATGGAGCAAAAACAGAATCAAAGGCCGCCTCGATAAGAGAAATGCCACCTCCCAGGACAGCTTCAAAAGAAATTAATGTGATTCCCCATAAAACGGAAGTTGAATAAATGCCGATTTTTTTATGCGGGGAAATTCCGGCGGCCAATTCACGGAACGTATCGGCCAGCCAGTGAGCAAGCAACTCCTGCTCCCGGGTAATATTTAGGCTGATTTCTTCTTCATCACACATTACCTTGAGATTCCGAAGGGCTTCAAAAAGGGGCGCGTCAGAATCGCCGGGAGAAAGCAATTCTAAGACTTGACGATTCAAATTTTCCACTGCTGCAATAATGGGCTCGTTACTTATCCTGGCCCGCCTGCGGAGAAGATCTTCATCATGTACTTCGGCTGACACATCCCTTTTTTTCAATCCCAGAAGCCGAAAGGGAAATGATACGATTTCGGTAAGATAGCGTCTTGGCTTTGCCAACACATCGTATTTATCGAATATAATGCGTAGCTCCTGTTTTATTGCCGATTTATGCTCTCGCTCGAAACGCGTCCTCATTTTCTCGATGAGGTTATGCCACGAAGCATCAACGATTTGATCCAGTTCCCTGGTCCAAACTCTACGGGCAGCCCGTTCCTCTTCAAGCAGCAACACCAGGTGATTCAGTGCGCTCCCTATCTCGGCAAGGTTCCTCCGGCGCTCCCTTTTTCTGATTTCATGTACATGCGAAGGTGAAAGAACTGTAAAAAAAGTGTCAAAAAATTGTCGAAATTCTGACTGACTGGAAATAGCCCCCTTCGCCGATGTCAGGAAAGGGATCAGCCAGAGCCGATTCTCATGAAGGAAAAGATTTCGAGCTTGATAAAAGTCAATGATTTCCCTTTTTGTCTGGTGTGTATCCGCCTTGTTGAAAAGGATGAAATACCATTTGTTCTCCTTGCGAAGACGATATAAAAATCTTGATGGAATATCATCGGCATATTTTTCCTGACTTGTGACGAACACGATAACATCCGATAAAAGATACACGATTTCTGCGATAGAGCGATTTTTGCCGTCAAGTGAATCCACGTCGGGGGCATCGATTATATTGATATGCGCAAGGTCTTCTCTTTCATGTGTTACGAGTGATAGGGCACCACTTTCCCCCTTGATGCTTGAATCGGGTTTCTTGAGTCGTATTATCCTGATACCGCCGAAAAGAACATCCGATTCAGTAATGTTACGAGTATGGACATAGACCACCGGACCTTCCGTTTTTGGACGTTCAACGCCGGTTATACTTATTTCATTTTGACAGAGATTGTTAAAAAGAGTGGATTTTCCGGTTCCCGTTCCTCCGATAAATGATACCCAGAGAACGTCCTGTTTTTCCTTATATTGATATATGGCAAGCTGCTTACGCAGTGCTTCCGAACGCGTTGCGATTTCGCGATGGGCACCGGTGAGACCGGAACCACGAATTAAATTCCACGAAATATCAGGGATCCCCCCCGCATTTCTTTCGTGGTTCAGCAGGTGACGTGAACGAGATACAATCATAACAGAGCCTGTATTGAATCACTCTTATTCTTTAGATTTAGTCAGTTGCACTTGGTGTGTATCTATCAGATGGTGTATGAAACATCAACGGGTAATGACAATAGTGGCTTGATTTAAGATACATTTGGATTTATAACACATGTCCCATGAAACACAGTATCGATATTCTTCTCGTGAATCCTTGGATTCACGATTTTGCGGCCTATGATTACTGGGCAACACCACTCGGGCTGCTGTCGATCGCTTCCTTGCTGAAACAGTGGGGACTTAATGTACATTTTATTGATTGCCTCAATTCAGTTCACCCAGATCTCGCATATGAACCGCATGTTACCACACCTAAAAGAACGGTCTGGGGAAGTGGCAAGTATCCCAAAGAGGAGATTGAAAAACCGTCGGTTTTGCTTCATGTTGCACGCAAATACAGCAGGTACGGAATTTCTCCCCGGATATTCGAAAAGGAACTGCGTGCGTTACCCCGTCCTGACACTGTTTTTGTGACTTCCATGATGACCTATTGGTATCCCGGTGTATTTGAAACAATCGATCACATTCGGCGGGTCCTTCCTAGAGTTCCCATAGTTCTCGGTGGAAATTACGCCACATTGTGTTACGAACATGCAAAAGTACACTCCGGCGCCGATATTGTTTTCGCAGGAGTAGCAGCGTGCCGGCTGCCAGAGCTGCTGTTTGAATTATTGGGGCAGAGATTTGAGAACAGGGGCGATAGAGAACACCCCGGGCCACTCCCCTACCCCGCGTACGATCTACTTCCTTACAGGGAACAAGTGGCGATTATGACATCGCAGGGATGTCCTTTTCACTGCAATTACTGTGCTTCCTCGTATCTGAATCCGGTATTTTCTGTACGTGATCCTGTTGAGGTCGTTGATGAAATAGAATATTGGCATACACAATATGGTATTCGTAATTTTTCTTTTTATGACGATGCCCTTCTTGTAAATGCGAAAACGCGCATTATGCCAATGCTTGAAGACATCCTTCGACGAAGACTTGACTGCAGGTTTCATTGCCCAAACGGCCTGCATATAAGGGAAATTACGGAAGAGCTGGCCCATCTGATGTGTCTGGGCGGATTCAAAACAGTGCGTTTCGGTTTTGAAACCTCCGACAGGGAACGGCAAATTCGGTCGGGAGGGAAAATAACCAATGAGGAGACAGAAAAAGCGATAGGGCATTTGAAAAGGGCCGGATATGCAGCATCTGACATCGGGATGTACATTCTATGCGGTCTTCCCGGTCAGGAGGTATGTGAAGTGGAAGAAAGTATCAGGTTTATACAATCCTGCGGCGTCCGTCCGATTATCGCAGAGTATTCGCCAATCCCCCATACCGAGCTTTGGGGCGATGCCGTCGAGTCATCACCCTATGATATCGAGAACGAGCCGCTTTTTCATAATAATACCCTTCTTCCCTGTGGCGGTAAGACTATGAGTTACCACGAGTATCAGCGCCTTAAAAATATGGCTCGAGGACCATTCCCCCTTGATTAAGCGCTATCGAGTGATTAGATTATTGAGAGTAAGAGGGGGAATATGAAGCTATATATTTGGTGGGGTGTACAGATCGCAATTGGGTCTCTGTCGGTGTTTTTTCTTCTCGTCGGGATCAATGTGCTTGTCGGATCCTATGGTCTCGAAAACCCCCTTGAATTTATAATGTATTTTTTTTCTTCGAGCATGTTGATTCTTGTCAGTGCCACCTTCCTTATCTTCCCCGTGGTGCAAATATATGGCCGACTCGTAAAAAAAAGACCGACAGAGGATTCTATCAGTGAGGACAGTGAATGAAACTACTATTCAATCGCAGGACTTTATTGAAAATATTTATTGGTTATATACATGTGTGTCTTCTGTGTCTCGCCGTTGCCGGAACGTCTTTCGGGCACAATCTCGACAGCAGAGTCCAGAAATTCACGCTGAAAAACGGCATCAGAATTCTTGTGCTTGAACGGAACATCAGTCCGACCGCTTCGTTCTACATACGGCATAAAGTGGGCGCCGTTGATGATGGATGCAGTCAGACGGGAATGGCACACTTTCTTGAACACATGCGATTCAAGGGAACAACATCACTGGGAACGAATGATTATGAGAAGGAATCGAAAATTCTCGAGGCAATTGATCAGATCATTCAGCTTCTGGATGTTGAAAATGCAAAAGAAAATCCTGATACGGAACGTATAGGTCAGTTAGAAGAGGAGCTTAAGAAACTCAGCCGGGAACAGGAGCAATATGTGATTGCAAATGAAATCGATCGCCTCTACACGGAAAACGGCGCCGTTCATATGAATGCATCGACGGGATACGATTTGACCACATATCATGTCAGTCTGCCCTCTAACAAAATGGAATTATGGGCCAGGATCGAATCCGACCGATTACTGAACCCCGTATTCAGGGGATTCATGCCCGAACGCAAGGTGATCATAGAAGAGCGGGAACAAACAGTGGAATCCAATCCGGAGAGGAAACTGATGGAGCTTTTTCTCGCTACGGCCTTTACGGTGCACCCCTATAGACGTCCCATTCTCGGCTGGAAATCCGATATGCCCCACCTTAACAAAAACTACATGAAGGAATTTTATCGCACTTATTATGTACCTGAAAATACCGTAATTGCTGTTGTAGGGAATGTAGTTGCCTCTGATGTGGTTTCATTGATCAACCGGTATTTCGGTGGCATGTCCGCAACGCCTCTTCCTCACGTGCGAATAGCGGATGAGCCGCCACAGGCAGGTGAACGAAGGGTTGCGCTTGTCGCCGAGGCAGAGCCCCGGTTGATTATTGGATATCAGAAGCCGACCATGCCGTCGAATGATGATTATGTCTTTGATCTTATAGATGTCATCCTTTCAGGGGGGCGGTCATCACGCCTTTATAAGCGTCTGGTCAAGGATAAGGGTATCGCTTCGGAAGTGGAAACTGCCAATGGATTTCCCGGTGCGCGATATTCAAATCTTTTTGCTGTCTTTGCGTCACCAAAGGCGCCCTATAAAAACACTGAGCTTGAAAGCGCCCTTTATGAAGAGATCGAAGCACTTAAGAACACCACTGTAGGTGCGGATGAGATGAAAAAAGCAAAAAATCAAATCAAAGCCGACTTTGTGCGCAGCCTCTCCTCAAACAGTGGACTTGCAGGGATGCTTTCCTATTTCGAGGCCCTCACAGGGGATTATCGCTATATAACGAACTACCTCGACAGGATTGAGAAGGTCAGTCCGGAGGAAGTAATGAAAGTGGCTGCAACATATTTGACCTCAAAAAACAGAACCGTCGCACTGCTTCAAAAGGATTGATCTCGTGAAAAAAATCACTTTTGCTAGAGGATTACTTGCCTTCGTTTTTGCACTGTTTCTCATATGGCCGGCCATGTCGTATCCGCAGGAAATGAAAAGCCCTGCGGAAATCGTATATACTCCCCTCACCTTTTCTCCTCCCAAAGCGGAGCGGGTCCAACTCGACAACGGCATTGTACTCTACCTCATAGAAGATCACGAGTTGCCTCTCATTGAGATATCCCTGGTGTTGAGAACAGGATCGGCCTATGATCCCCAAGGACTGGAAGGACTGGCGGAAATTACGGGAGAGGTGATGCGTACGGGGGGAACGGAGAGCATGAGCGGTGACGAAATCGATGAACAATTGGATTTCATTGCCGCCGATGTGGATGTTTCTATCGAAAGAGAAACCGGATCAGCAACATATTCCAGCTTAAAAGCTGATCTGAATAGGGGACTTTCCCTTTTTGCACGTATCATTATGGAGCCAAAATTCAACGAAGATAAAGTCGTCCGTGCAAAAGAACTCAAGGTTGATGAACTAAAGCGCATCAACGACAACCCACAGAAACTTGCCTTCCGTGAGTTTACGAAAGTGCTTTTCAAAGACAATACAAGAGGCCGACAGGCATCAATTCAGTCCGTCAACCGTATTGTCCGGCAAGATCTCGTTGACTTCCATAAAAAATATTTTGTCCCTTCAAACATAATGATGGCAGTGACAGGCGATTTTTTAAAGGCTGAAATACTGAAAAAAATAGACCGTCACTTCGGAGCATGGCGTTCTTACGCATCAATCGGCCGCATTGCTCCCCCGGATTCACTGCGTGAGGGAGGCCTGTATTATTGTTACAAGGACACTCCCCAAACCGTGATCATCACCGGACAGATTGGTCCGGGACAACGGGACAGAAACTATTACACAATGGAAGTACTTGACTTTATAGTAGGGAGCGGTGGTTTCAAATCTCGTATTTTCAGTGAAGTGCGAGACAAACGGGGGCTTGCCTACAGTGCAGGAAGTTTTTATTCCCCTCGGGACGAGTATGGCATTTTTGGTGCCTATGCCATGACACGGCCGAATGCAACGGCAGAAGTCACCTCGGTTATACTTTCAATTCTTGAAAAAATGAAGACTTCTCCAGTTGAAGATGCAATGCTGAAATGGGCAAAGGATTCCATTACCAACCGATTCGTATTTTCCTTTACTTCCGCGGCACAGATTGCACGACAGCAAATGATGATCGAATTTGACAGTCTGGAGAAGAGTTTCATGGAGACCTTTTGCCGGAGGATCGGAGAAGTCACAGCCGACGACATAAAACACGCGGCCGCCACCTACTTCAACGGAGAGACGCGGACAATATTTGTGCTGGGTAACAGCGTTCATTTCGATAAACCCCTTTCTACCTTTGGTGAAGTGATAAAGATCGAAAAGAAAGAGTGCGATTGAAGTCGGCTTTAAATAATAGCAAAGGAGAAGCTTCTACATGATACACGATGAGCAGTTTCGTCGTATATGCGATACAATCGATACCTACCAGGATGACATGATCGATTTACAGTTCAGACTTACGGCAATTCCGGCGCTTGCCCCTGAAAGCGGCGGAGACGGGGAACAGGAAAAGGCGGCCTTTCTGTCAGCGTATCTGAAAAGGGCAGGATTTGGAGACGTCCTCTCATACAATGCACCCGATGCGAGAACAACTTCAGGAATACGTCCTAATCTTGTCACGATTGTTCCGGGTCGATGCGTCGGAAGAACGATATGGATTATTACCCATATGGATGTAGTGCCTCCCGGCGAACTTTCGTTTTGGACTACAAATCCTTATGAGGGCGTCAGAAAAGGAAACAAAGTCTTCGGCAGAGGAACCGAAGACAACCAGCAGGATCTGGTAGCCTCCCTCTTTGCCGCAAAAGCTTTTATCGAGGAAGGCATTACTCCTGAATCAAACATTGGACTTGCCTTTGTCGCTGATGAAGAAACAGGAAGTCAAAAGGGGTTGGGGTTTCTTCTTGAAACCAGAGCGGAGCTTTTTAAAAAAAGTGATATTATTATTGTCCCCGACTTTGGAAATGATGAAGGTTCCGCAATTGAGATTGCAGAGAAAAGCATTCTCTGGCTTCGCGTCAAGACGAGAGGGAAACAGTGCCACGCCAGCGTGCCGTCGTTGGGAATAAATGCCTTTGCCGCAGCATCCGATCTGGTGGTGCGGCTGCGAGAACTTTACCGGCAGTTTAGTGATATCGATGCCCTTTATGACCCGCCGATCAGTACGTTCGAACCGACAAAAAAAGAGGCAAATGTTCCCAACGTAAACACAATCCCCGGGGAGGATGTATTCTATCTGGATTGCCGAGTGCTTCCTCGATACCCCCTTTCCGACGTCGTCTCGGCAATCAAAGAAATAAGTGATGCTGTGGCGACACAGTGGAATGTTACTATTGAAATGTCACCAGTTCAGGAAGTGCAGGCCCCTCCCCCTACGCCTGAGGATGCACCGGTGGTCACCTCACTTCGTGAAGCTATACGAGCGGTTCGCAACATTGACGCAGCACCTTTAGGCATAGGTGGCGGTACCGTGGCGTCACTTCTTCGCCAAAGGGGGATTCCCGTGGGTGTCTGGTCAAAAGTAAATCACATGGCCCACCAACCGAACGAGTACTGTCTTATTGAAGATATGAGTATGAATGCGAAAGTATTTTCACATGTGTTCCTGCAGAGATATTCCGCATAGAGAACGATGAAAAGAACGGTGAAAAGAGTTGCAATCGGATACATGAAGTGGTAGCATTTTTTGCCCCGCGAAAGTACATGAACGTCTGTTGACTGTGGTATGTAGTGTGTCGCGGGTATGTTTTTATGCGCTCTACGATAAGGTAGAATTTTTATTTTGAAGACGCAGACGAGAGAGAATATTTCAGTAAAAAAATTGAGTTCCCTGACAATTCCGCCGTTAAAATGCTTCTTGGTGAGAATGGGGAAAATGTCAAACTCCTGGAAGAACGGGAGAATGTAAAAATAACAACTCGCGGTAGCATACTCTCTGTGTCAGGAGAGGAAGGGCGGGTTGATTTTGTCAGCAAACTGCTGAATCAGCTTTACGGTATAGTGGGCAAAGGATATCCTGTTTACGCGAGTGACATCGATCATGCACACAGAATCCTGGCGGGCAATCATTCTGCCGAAATAGAGCAGGTCTTTCTCGACAGGGTGTTTATCACGTCGAAAAAGAAGGTAATAGCTCCCAAAAGCATCAACCAAAAGCACTATATTGATGCAATACGATCATACGACATTGTGTTTGGAATCGGACCGGCAGGTACCGGGAAAACCTATCTTGCCATGGCGATGGCGGCGGCCTCGCTTTTTGAAAAAAAATTTGATCGTATCGTACTTACAAGACCGGCAGTAGAAGCGGGAGAACGCCTTGGATTTCTTCCCGGCGATCTGGCGGAAAAAGTCAATCCCTATCTCAGACCTGTGTATGATGCGCTGTATGACATGATGGATTTTGAACGTGCCTCCGCGATGATTGCAAAAGGTATCATTGAAGTAGCGCCTTTGGCGTTTATGCGAGGGAGAACACTGAATGATTCTTTTGTTATTTTCGACGAGGCACAGAATTCCACGCCTGAACAGATGAAAATGTTTCTCACAAGGCTCGGATTTAATTCTAAGGCGATTATTACGGGTGATGTGACTCAGACAGATCTACCTCCCGACAAGATGTCAGGGTTGGTCCATGCGGCACATATTCTAAGTACGATAAGGGGTATTAAATTCGTGAACTTTTCTGATATTGATGTAGTACGTCATCCTTTGGTGCAGGAAGTTATTCGCGCCTACAACAATCTTAATCACTCGGAAACACGGGAAGAATGACACCGAAAGGGTTTGTCATGTACAAACACGCGGGGAAATCAAAAGGCGGGAAACGCGGTATTGCCATATCATCCAAAATCATTCCCCCCCTCTTCAAAAATCTGTCATTTCAACGATGCGTCATTGTGGTGGGACTTTGTCTTGTGCTGACTTTTTTTCTTTCGCCGCAGCTCGATTTTGGTGTTCCTGAATACAAGGTGGGATCAATCGCCATCAAGGACGTGAAAGCGGATCGTGATTTCCTGGTGGAAGACAGGGCATCTACGGAACAGAAAAAAACCGATGCCCTTAAAGAGGTTCCCCCTATTTACGACTATGATAAAAAAATGCCGGCAAAAATCGGTATCAGCCTTTCTGGAATCTTTTTGCATGCTGAAAAAGAACTGCAGGAAAATAAGGGAATTAAAAAAATCCAGCAATCAGTAAAAACGCGTTTTGAAAATGATTTGCGGGCATCTATTGCAGACAGCGAATTGAAAGAACTTACCGCTAAGAAATTCTCGTTCCATATATGCAATAATATTGTCAAACTCATATACTCTGCCTACGAACAGCGCTTTATCGGTGATGAATCTCTCTCCGGAAGCCCCAAAAGCACTCACATTATTGTGCACGACATTGACACAGAAAAGGAAATTCACCTCAAGGATCTTTCAAGCATCCTCACGATGGAGGACGTTTCTTCACTGTTAAGAACCCGGGCAATCACACTGTTGGCGGATGAAGATAAAAAAGTCAGAAAACTGTCGTTGAGTGTGGCTGAAAAACTCATTCGACCGAACATTACTTTTGCAAAATATGCGACCGAACAAAGAAAAAATGAAACGCTCGCTACAGTTAAACCAGTATTTTACAAGGTGCTGAAGAATGAAATGATTGTGCGGGAAGGACAAAAAATGACGGCAGTGGACTTGGAAAAACTGAACACGCTGTCGAAAAATGAACACGAGAGCTGGTTTATTCACACTTCTTTGCTCGTGGGCATGTTTATAATTTTTATGATTCTTTCCATTCTCCTTTTCAATATTTCTAAAAACTGGAGTGCATCGCTGAAACGATCGAATATCGATCCTCTTTTTATGGCACTCATTGCATTGTTACAAATCATACTGGTGAAAGCCGGCATTTTCATCGCCGAGGCAATGGACAGTTCTTTACAATTTGTTCCACTGGATGCGTATTTCTATGCAATCCCCTTTACTGCAGGCGCAATGCTTATCGCAGTAATGTTGGGCAGTAAAGAGATGGGCCTCATATTCTCTCTCTTCACTTCTTTTCTCATAACATTTCTTTTCCAAGATAAGGCAGGAATGTTCATATACTCGCTCGGAGGTTCAATAGTCGCTTCCTACTACCTAATTCACTGTAAACAGCGGTCAGCATTCTTTAAGGCAGGCCTCCTTGTCGGTCTTGTGAACTGCCTTATCATGACTGCTCTCGCACTTCTTACGGGAAAATTCCTCAATACGGAAACGGTATTCAAGCTTTTCATGGCAATTATGGGAGGAATAAGTTCCGGAATTATTGTTTCAGGAACGATTCCCCTGTTTGAAACGCTTTTCGGATATAAAACGGATATTAAGTTATTGGAGTTGGCAAATCTGAACCAGCCGATTTTTCAGGAAATGATTATTTCCGCACCCGGCACGTACCATCATTCCATTATTGTCGCATCAATGGTCGAAGCGGCAGCGGAAGAGATTTTCGCAAATCCCCTTCTGGCAAAGGTCAGCGCCTACTATCACGATATAGGAAAGATGAAAAAACCCCTTTATTTCGTAGAAAACCAGCAAACCTGGGAGAACAAACACGACAAGCTGACACCATCGATGAGTAGCCGTGTCATCATTTCACACGTGAAAGACGGATGCGAAATGGCGAGAAAGCTGAAACTTGGGAGCCAGATCGAAGATATTATACGCCAGCACCATGGCACCCGTCTGGCGATGTATTTTTACGAAAAAGCAAAAAAGGAACAGGACCGTTCTCGACATGTAATTCTGGAAAGCGACTTCCGGTATCCCGGGCCAAAACCACAGTCGAAAGAGGCAGGGCTGGTCCTTATTGCCGACAGTGTAGAGGCATCATCGAGAACTTTGAAAGATCCGACGCCTACGCGAATACGAGCACTTGTTAATGCCCGCATAAGAGAAATTGTTGAAGATGGTCAATTGGCTGAATCGGAACTGACTTTTAGCGATCTACACAAAATTGCCGGAAGCTTCACAAGAATTCTCAACGGTATTTTTCATCATCGCATAGAGTATATCGATACGGATAAGGCATATAAAAATGAAGAAAAGAATGGACATACTCGTAAAAAACCAACAATCAAAAATATCCGTAAATCCCTGCGAGTCACAACAGGCACTCCTACGCATTATGGCACTACTTGAATGTGAGGATAAGGAAGTGTCTGTGGTGTTTCTCGACGACGAGGGCATACAGAAAATAAATCAACAGTATCTTGAGAGAGATCGACCGACTAATGTTATTGCCTTTTCCATGCAGGAAGGGGAATTTGGGGGAATAAACCCCTCAATTCTCGGGGATATCATTATATCAGTAGAAACAGCACAAAGAGACGCCCTTGAAGGTGACATGCCGCTGGAGCACATGATTGACTATCTTATTATCCATGGAATTCTTCATCTCATTGGTTATGATCATGAGGGGGATATATCCGAAGCGAAAAAAATGAAAGAAAAAGAAAACGAACTATTTAATCGCATGCATGGCTATTCCATCGAAGAGAGAGGATAAAACCTCACATAGCTTCTCGTATAACTTCTAAAACAGCATAGTTTTCAATTCTATACCGTTCAATGATTATTCTATCAGCAGCTTTTGCCCGGGATAGATGACATCATTTTTGGAAAGATTATTAAGTGTGAGCAGCCTGTCGACATCCATATTGTTCGCTCGCGCAATTATGTATGGATTGTCACCCTTTCTCACAACGTAGGTCTTCAGTCTGTTTTTCGCACCCGACTGGCGAGGAGTGATGGCATCAGATAATTTTACAATTTTCAGCCGCTGTCCGATACTCAGGCTGCTGCTGGAAAGATTATTAATGTTGCGGATATCCGATACAGTGGTACAGAAACGCCTTGCCAGACCCCACAGAGAGTCACCTTTCTTCACATGATAGGTTATCGTAGATCCCAGGGTGCCCTTACCTGCCAATGTGGAAGGCGCCCTATGCACTGCATAACCGCGAACCGGAATTTTCAACCACTTTCCGGCACGGATGCTGTGCCTGTTAGACAGTCTGTTCGCATGAACGATGACAGAGACGGAGCTTCCATATTTTGCCGCAATACTTGAGAGAGATTCCCCTTTTCGTATTCTGTGACGAACCCACTCTCCGCCACCCGGTTTTTTTGCCTTGGGTAGTGCATCGATTGCAGAGGTAAGCGTGTCGCCCTTTCCTTGTGGAATCCTGAGCTTGTATTCTCTATCAGGGGTAATTTTATACCGCAATTCGGAGTTGAGTTCTGCCAATACTTCCGTCGATTCACCAATGCGGGATGCTATGTCGTCAAGCTTTATACTTTTCGATATGATAACGCTTTCGTAGGGAACAGCCTTTTCGCATATCTCCCTTTCAAGATTAAATCCATATTTTTCAGGTTCCTTAATAATATTGAGAGTAGCAATAAATCGTGGAACATACCGTGCCGTTTCCAACGGTAACTGCACATAGAGATCCCAGAAATTATCGAGATAGTTCATGTGCTGCCGTGAAATAACACGAAGAACCCTTCCTTCGCCACAGTTATATGCGGCCAGTACGGTGAGCCAATCTCCAAAGATGGAATGAAGCTCTTTAAGATAGGCAATTGCGGCCTTCGTCGATTTTTCGACATCCATGCGTTCGTCAACCCAGAGATCGCGCTTCAAGCCGAATTTATAGCCCGTTGATGGTATGAACTGCCATAACCCAAGGGCACGAGCCTGGGAAAGCGCCTTGATTTTAAAGCCGCTTTCTACAAGTGGAAGCCATTTAAGTTCTTCTGGGAGACCTGCCTCCTTGATTAGCGCGTCTATTATTGGAATGTATTTACCGGCACGTTGATATGAATGAAGGAAAAATTTTCTTTCTTCATTTTGAAAACGCTTTATTTCACGTTGTACCTGATTGTTGACGGTAAGCGGAATTTCTCCCTGATGCCCCGCGGCCACGTTACTTCGCGACGCATATATTTCGACAATCCTCTTTGCAATGAGTAAGCGCATATCATCTTTTTGCCATGATAGCCCGGGATCTCCATTGACATTCATTACAAATGAATAGGCTTCGTCAAGCAGGCTCAGTGCATTGTCGAGTTCTCCACGTTCCCATAATCTTTGCGATTGACTGAGAAGAGCAAGAGCATCATCGACAGCTTCCTGTTCGCTGTTTTTGTCCGAGCCGTGATTTTGTGTTCCCTCCTTCTTTTCAATAAATACTCTTGCGCCATTATCATCATTAACGCGTTCTTCTTCATAAATATCTGATTCCTTATCATTTTCGGTTTTCGTAAAATTCTCTCTTATACACTGATCTTCCTCCGAACCGAAATCGTTCTCGCTTTTTGCACCTGTATCCCCAAGGACTGCCGCATTAGTATCTGGGTTTTTTTTGCTGTCGTTCATTCGTTTTTCTTGCATTTCCATATCCGGTGCCTGCTGAATAGAAAAATGGGTGCAGGAAACAGAAAATAACGTACAGAGGAAAAAAATGAAAAGCGTCCATTTCGCGTGCCGCATATCAACCTTCCTTCACAGACAAGTGCCAATGTAAATGTTTCTAATTGAATTCCCTACTAAACTGTTTCATAGACAATTGCAACGACTAATTTATTCTACTGCTTTCAGCAGCAAAGCTTACAAGATACGCCTCTATAAAATTGTCTATATCACCATCGAGCACCTTGTCTACATTTCCCGTTTCCACATTTGTTCTATGATCCTTGATCATCTTATAAGGATGAAGTACATAGGAACGAATCTGACTGCCCCAGGCGATATCCTTTTTTGTTTTATTGATTTCATCCATTTTCTCGTTTTTTTCTTCCAGGTGCATTTCATAGATCCGTGATTTTAACACCTTCATAGCCATTGCACGATTCTTGTGCTGTGAACGCTCATTCTGGCACTGTACCACAATGCCTGTGGGCATGTGGGTGATTCTGACGGCAGAATCGGTCTTGTTTACATGCTGTCCACCGGCACCGCTTGACCGGTAAGTATCTATTCTTAAATCGGTATCGTCGATTTCAACTGCAACATCGTCGTCGACTTCCGGGTAGACAAACACCGATGCGAAGGATGTGTGTCTCCTCTTCCCCGTATCAAAGGGGGATATGCGTACAAGACGGTGTATTCCAACCTCCGCTTTGGCATAGACATAGGCGTATTCGCCTTCCAGTGTGATCGTTACGCTTTTGATTCCAGCCTCGTCTCCCGGCTGGTAATCAATTATATCGGTTGTAAATCCCCGGCGTTCGGCCCATCGCAGATACATGCGAAGCAGCATTTCCGCCCAGTCCTGAGCTTCCGTACCTCCCGCGCCTGCGTGGATGGACATAATGGCGCTTTTGGGATCTTCTTCACTTCCCAGCATTAATTTAAATTCTTCTTTTTTTAGATATACCTCCAGATGAGAAAGCTCCTTTTTTACGTCCTGAAGGATGCGCATATCATTTTCCTCCAGGGCGAGATCAAAGAGCACCGTTATATCTTCAAGCATTGACCTTTTCTCTTCCCACAGTCGAATGGGTTCTTCTAATCGGCTTTTTTCCTTGAGCACCTCCCGTGCATGTTCAGGATCATTCCAGAAATCAGTCTTAAGAGATATTTTCTCGAGTTCTGCAATACGCTCCGTCGCATTTTCTATGTCAAAGACAACCTCTAAGATTGTCGATTCTATCCTTTATTTCTTTTAAGCTTTCTGTAATGTATTCGATCACTGTCTTCTCCTCCTTAACAATATTCCCAGCATTATTATGCTGATAACAATACAGGTTTTGGCAAATACATCGCCATGCCGCATGTAAATGGTATCAACGGATGCGATCCCGATATTTCCCCGTATTACTTCGCGGGTAAACAATTTCGATTTTATGACCACCTTCCCAAGCGGGTTTACAATTGCGCTGATGCCTGTATTCGCCGCCCTGACCAGATATGTCCGATTTTCGATTGCTCGGAATATAACCATACTCATATGCTGGTAAGGTGCAGATGTTTCGCCGTACCAGGCGTCATTCGTCATATTTACAAGCAGATCGACACCTCGTTTTTTATATTCCCTGCTGATCTCCGGGAAAATACCCTCATAACATATTAGAACACCAGCGGCAATGCCACCAAATTCCAGTGGGTCCAACTCGCTGCCGGCCGTGAAATCACCCACACCCTCTACCATTTTGTCGATAAAAAACAGAAGACCCCTCAAGGGAACATATTCTCCGAAGGGCACCAGGTGTGTCTTGTCGTATTTGCCCGTTATTTCACCTTTCCGCGATACAAGGTACGCACTGTTCATGAGAGACCGCCCCTCTTTTTCAAGACGGTAACTGGGTGCACCGAACAAAAGGTATGCTTTTGCCTCCTTGGCGATGGAAATAATATCTCTGTGCAGATCACTGTACTCTTGAAAAAATAGTGGCGCAGCCGTTTCGGGCCACACGATTAACTGCGGCACAGTGTTGCCAATGGTCGCTTCCAGGGATAATTCCCTGTAAATAGCTATGGATTTTTTTTGATATTCGGGGTTCCATTTCACCGCCTGATCAATGTTGCCCTGAATAAGAAACACATGAACAATGTCGTTTGCCTCTTCAAATGCTTTTTCAATCGATGACATACGATAGCTGCCGTATGAAAGGATAAGTCCTATCAAAATAATTCCCCCTGCAGCTTCAATAAATACTCTTCTTTTGAATTTAAGTGTTGCAATATCATAGATGAGACAATTGATAAATATGATAAGAAAACTGAGCCCATACACACCCGTTACGTCAGCAATCTGTATAAGCAGAGTAACACCATGTTGTGAATATCCCATATTTTCCCAAGGAAAACCACTCAGCAGGTTCGATTTACCATATTCAAGAACAGTCCATAAAAATGGTGCCGTAAGCACATATGGCAGTTGCCTCTTTTCTAAATAAGAGATAAGCAGTGTAAAAACACCGCAATAGAGGCCGAGATAGCAGGCAAATACAATCATCACGGCACCTGCAAGGTAGATGGGGAAATGGCCGTAATGAACGGTAACAAATATTACCCAATAAATAATACCTATGTTGAAAGTGATGCCGGCAAGTACTCCCAATCTGAAGGATTCGTGTAAAGTTTTTCCCTGTATTGAAAAAAGAAGAGGGATGAACGCTATCCAGGCGAGATACCACAAATCACATTTAGGAAATGAAAGAAAGAGCAGCGATCCGGATAGTATCGCAAGAAAAATGCCTTTCCAGTCCACTTTCATTTGAACGATATGTCCTTTTGAGTGCTCTGACGCTTACGTCCCCTATCGTTCTTTTGGTCTGGCTTCTCGATTGCTCTTCTAATTTTTACCTTTTTGATGCTTCGTTCGTCAGCAGATTCAATTGTCAATTCGAGATCATCGTAATGAATTACTTCTCCGGTTACGGGTATCTTTTTTATCAAATGGAATATGAATCCTCCCAGGGTTTCAAATTGTCCGTCCGGCACCTCAATATCAAAATATTTTTCAAATTCCGATATTTCAGCTCTCCCATCTACCATTACATCCCCACTCGTAAGTCTCACGAAGGCCTCTTCTTCCACATCATGTTCATCATGAATTTCCCCTACAATTTCCTCGATAAGATCTTCAAGCGTCACAAGACCGGACGTCCCTCCATATTCATCAATTACGATGGCCATATGAGATTTTATTTCCTTCAGTTCATGAAGGAGGAAGTGAATGCTTTTTGTTTCCGGGATAAAATAGGCCTTCCTCAGTATCGGTACGATGTCCTTCACTTCTATCGGTTTTGACCAGAATCTGAGGAGGTCTTTTACATTCAGCACACCGACTATATTGTCGATATTATCGGTATACACGGGCATCCTTGTATGCCCGTGTTTTATAACCATGTCCAATATTCCATCGATCGTGGAGTCGCTGCTTATTGCAACCATCTCGGTACGGGGAACCATTACCTCACGCGCAACAGTTTCGCTCAGCTCCAGTATACTCTGGATCATCTCACCAGACTGCTGATCGATCAAACCTTCATCCCCGCCGATATCGATCAACGATCTGATTTCTTCTTCAAGAAAGGAATGTCCCCCCTTTTTCCCACTTTTGAGGAAAAGGATTGTAATCAGTAATTTAAGTTTTCTTAGAAAAATACCAGACTCCTTCACCGCGATAGTTACTGATCAGGACCCGTGAAATATTCAAAGTCCCCTGAGAAATTCAGGTCGCAGCACTTTTCTATTCTGAGACTCAATCACATTATATATCAGTTCAACCGCTTCCTCTTTCTGTTCGGGAAGATTGACCCGCAAAGGCAGATAGTTTGATGCATGATTCGATGTAAAAAAGCAATTTGAAAAATTCGACCGGCCAATCATTATCCCCAGCTCCTCCAAAAAACCAAAAGTGTCGGGAAGTACAAAACGACCCTCACTATAATCCTGGTGGAGCGGTGTGCCGGGCACAATCATAACGGTCAGGGCACCTGCATAATCCGGATCGATGTCAGTTAACAGGCGTGCGGTATCCAGGGCGTGCTCTTTACTTTTTTCTATCCCGCCAATTCCTAAAAGGACCGTCACGGATAAAAGAATACCGGCCGCTTTGACCATTCGGCCTGCGGTAACCATCTGATCATAGGTGGCACCTTTGTTGATTACTCTGAGCAGTTCTTCGTTTCCTGTTTCTACTCCCAGATAAACAATTCCAAGTCCCAACTCCTTAAGCCGGGTCAGTTCTTCCGGGGTTTTTCTCAGTATACTCTTGGCGTTCGCGTATGTTCCAATCCGCGTTATCCCTCTGATGTTGCGGTTGATCGATTCCATAATGGGAATCAGCTTTCTTTGCGGGACGATGAGCGCATCGCCATCGCAAAGGAAAACCTTTTCAATGCGGCCGTAACTGCCTGCTTCAAGAATATCTTCTTCTATTTCTTCGAAGGACTTGATACGGAATTTTTCCCCCCTGTAAGTGCCGCAAAAAGTACATTTATTGTGGGAACAGCCCACTGTTACCTGAAGCAATACACTTCGCGCCTCGCTGGGGGGTCGGATAATCATCCCCTCGTATTTCATTGTTCGTCGATTGTTCCTTTACCCTAACCTTATTTTTTTTGTTGGTTTCTTTATATAAAATCTGCGCATACTTTATATCAGGGCCTGAAAAAAGGCAAGCTACAATGCAATGAAATATAACCACTTTTTTCTTGACGTCTCTGCAGGGTGTCGTATAACAACATATGTATTTCGCGGGTATCTTTACGTGCATGTATACATAACGGATTTTACCGCTTCAACAAAGGGGGTGTGGTGTGGCAAAAGATCGAGAATTGACATTTTTAGATGCAACAGCTCAGGCAGAACTGATAAAAACTAAGGAAATCAAACCAATAGAACTAATCGAGGCAGCAATCGAACAAATTGAATCCCTTAACCCCAGAATCAACGCAGTAATTACCCCACTGTTTGAAGAGGCACGACGCGCAGCTTTGGATCGATCTTTGGACGGACCATTCGCAGGAGTTCCCTTTCTGCTGAAAGATCTCCTCGCTTCATACAAAGGTGTACGCATGGCTTTTGGAACAAAGTCTATGGCTTCGTTTGTGGCGGATCACGACAGTGAGCTTGTATCACGATACAAGCGAGCGGGTTTGATCGTACTTGGAAAGACAAACACTCCCGAACTGGGGCTTATGCCCACTACAGAACCACAACTTTTCGGTCCCAGTCGGAATCCCTGGGATATATCAAAAACAACGGGGGGCTCGAGCGGCGGATCCGCAGCAGCCGTGGCATCAGGCATGGTTGCTGTCGCCCATGGCAACGATGGCGGGGGGTCGATACGCATACCGGCATCCTGCTGTGGTCTTTTCGGATTGAAACCAACCCGCGGAAGAAATCCCCTTGGTCCCGATTTCGGAGATTTGTTGGGCGGTTTTGTAGCCGAGCACGTACTTACCCGGTCCGTGAGAGACAGTGCAGCCCTTCTCGATGCAACAAAAGGCTATCAGATGGGTGATCCCTATTGCGCCCCCTCTCCGGAACAGACATACTTAAAGGAAATAATGACCCCCCCGGGCAGCTTGCGCATTGCCGTTCTTACCGATGCCGGCGACGGTACAGCCATTTCTCAGGATAGTCATGCTGCGGTGAATGAATCTGCAAAGCTGCTTACCGACTTGGGGCATGAAGTGATTGAGGATGCACCCACCTTCAATAGAGAACTTCTCACATGGGCTTTTACTGTAATATGGGCATCCGGATGTGTGTCTACGATACAGGGCATTTCTCATCTCACAGGAAAGAAACCTCTGCCAGAAGACTACGAACCAGTTACGTGGGGACTGTTTGAAATGGGTAGCGGTTTCAAGGCCTCCGATTATCTTCTTGCGGTGCAAATTATTCAGCGTATTTCGCGAGATATCGGACGGTTTTTTGTGGACTACGACGTACTCATGACTCCTGTTCTCGCTGAAGCACCTGTCCCCCTTGGCACCTTTGATTCTCCTTCAGATGATCCTCTGAGGGGGTGGAAAAGGGCCGGACGTTTTGTGCCATTCACACCTTTGTGTAATGCAACGGGACAGCCGGCCATGTCGGTACCGCTTTATTGGAATACCGGGGGACTTCCAATAGGTACACATTTTGTGGGGCGATTCGGCGATGAGGCGACCCTTTTCCGTCTTGCCTCACAGCTTGAAGAAGCTCGGCCATGGAGAGATAGGAGGCCGCCAATATCATAATAAAATACATGCTGGTATCTACGGGGTCGCCGTCCCGGAGACGGCACCCCTTCTGTTCATAAATCCAGAATCAAAACCGGTTGCATAACTGTGAATAGTGATTACATTAATAAAAACATCCGGGAAATGTTTTTATTCTCTGTACTTTTAACTTTCATAGCGGTAGTTTCAAAATTCAATTTTGTGAGTATATACATATAATCCTCTATAATAAGCTCGCAGGAAGAAGGAACATTGTGGTTATATCTCTAAACGATTTAAAGTCCCAGGAAAGCGGTGTTGTTGCACAAATCGAAGGGGGGAGAGAACTCGTCAATCGCCTTGAGGCACTTGGCATACGTCCTGGAAAGGAAATTAAAAAAATCAGCTCGATGTTTATGAAAGGACCCGTCACCATTCAAGTGGATAGAACTCAAGTTGCCATCGGCTTTGGAATGGCCCGTAAGATAATGATTGATACGGGACGGAATCAACAATGAATGTACTGCTGATGGGAAATCCCAACGTCGGTAAAAGTGTTATATTTTCAAGACTTACCGGTGTACGTGTTATTTCTTCAAATTATCCCGGAACCACGGTCAGTTTTACAAGCGGCTTTATGAAGGTCGGCGATACAATGGCAAAAGTCATTGATGTGCCCGGCACATATACACTCGAACCCACCTGTGAAGCGGAAGAAATCGCAGCACGGATGCTCGAAAGCGGTGATGTAGTCATTAACGTAGTGAATGCCACCAATCTCGAAAGAAATCTCTATCTTACCCTCCAGCTCATAGAAAAAAAGTCGCCGGTCATTGTGGCGCTTAACATGTGGGACGACACCAAACATAGAGGTATTGCAATTGATGTAGAAAAACTCGAGAAACTTTTAAAGGTTCCCGTGATACCGACTTCCGGATTAAGCGGCCAAGGTATTAAAGACCTTGTGCGGGCAATTCCGAGAGCTTCCTCGTCTCCCCTGATACATCGCGACAAAAGTGAACGATGGGCGGTAGTGGGTGATATTGTAGAACAGGTTCAGCAAATTACCCATCGCCATCATCGGTGGTTTGAACGCCTTGAAGATGCAAGCGTGAAACCGGTGACAGGGTATTTGATAGCTGCTTTTGTACTGGCTGCAGCATTTTACATTATACGTTTTATTGGAGAGTCTCTTATACAATACATTTTTGACCCCGTGTTCGATCGATTCTGGCTCCCTGTTCTTAATTCCTTGAGCGAATCGATGGGGAAGGGAGGGTTTTTTCATGACATTATCGTGGGAAAACTCATGACGGGATCAATCAGCTTCACGGAATCATTTGGATTATTGAGCAGCGGGCTTTATGTGCCGCTGGCCATGGTACTTCCCTATATTATCGCGTTTTACTTTATTTTAGGAGTTCTTGAAGATACGGGATATCTTCCCCGACTGGCCATATTACTCGATACCTCCATGCACAAACTGGGACTACACGGATTTGCCATTATACCCACCCTTCTTGGCCTGGGGTGCAACGTGCCTGCCGTTATGGCAACCCGTGTCCTCGAAAGCGAACGTGAAAGGTTTATTGCTGCAACGCTTGTGACGATCGCGATACCTTGCGCCTCTGCACAGGCAATGATATTCGGCCTTGTGGGAAAATACGGGGCACAATATGTGGCGCTCGTATACCTTTCGCTGTTTGTGGTGTGGGTTGTTCTCGGAGTAATTCTGAATAAAATTTTAAAAGGATTAAGCCCGGAACTTTTGATTGAAGTCCCCCCCTATCGTATCCCATCGTGGAACACAATAATCCAAAAATTGATGATGCGAGTAAGAGGATTTCTCATAGAGGCGATTCCGATCATTCTCGGAGCTGTTCTTATAATAAATATTCTTTTCTATTTCGGTGTATTCGATTTCGTTGCCACGCTCACTGAACCTTTGGTTACGGGCGTACTTGGGCTTCCAAAAGAATCCGTAACCGCTATAGTCATAGGGTTTTTACGAAAAGACGCCGCCTTGGGAATGTTGGCGCTTTCTGCAATGACGGCAAAGCAAATGGTGATAGGAAGCGTAGTCCTTACAATGTTTTTTCCCTGCATCGCTACCTTTGTGGTACTCCTCAGGGAATTGGGAATATATAATTTCTTGAAATCGGCATGTATCATGCTGATAGCCTCCGTTGCTGCAGGGGGTATTCTAAATCTGATTCTTTGAAAGTCGAAGTGGAAAATTAGAGGGTGCAAGGGGGCAGGGAAATAAAAAGATCCTTGATCCTTCGCACCCTTTTATGCTCATGCCGTCAATGATGTTGCCTCTATGTAGGGAGGATCTTCTTTCTCCAGCGCATCAATTATTCCTTTGTGAAGCCTCTTTTTCATTTCACCAAAGATTGTTCTTCCTTTACTGAATGATCTGGCAAAACTCATTGTTTCTTCCCAAAGAGCCTCTTCATTCGGGCAGGCCTTGTGAATGATATGATGTTTCTCCAAGTCTGTTGCGTTGTAACGTGCCCCCGTGAAGATCATTTCCTCAAGTTTATAGGGAGGAATGGCTCTGCGCATGAATGAAAGCATCCCGGGGAGAAAGGGGATGTTGATGTCAACTTCAGGGAAAAAGAAAAATCCCCTGTCTGCTCGCATAAATCGAAAATCGCATGCAAGCGACAATATGGCCCCGTTCGCTACTGCATGGCCGTTAAGTGCGGCAATCACGGGAAGGGGGTAGAGAAGTAACTTCTTGAAGATCTCATTCATGCCATATATAAAGGCCTTCACCGACTCTAAATCTTTTGCCTGCACACATTCAAACATCCACGGGAGATCAATCCCCTGTGACCAGCTTTTCTGATCGCTCGATGAAATTACAAGAGCCGTTATTTCGTGATCGGCCTCGATTTCATCCAGTGTCGACTGCATTGTACGGGCAAAGATAAGATTGTGACGGTTCTCACCGTTGTTCAAGGTCATAATGGCGATGGTTTCGTTCTTTGTCCACTCGATTATTGCCATAGCGTATCTCCTTTATTCTGGTATGTTCGGTTCATCCACTTTGTCCTCAAAAATATTTTCACAGGGCGCCGGTACCTCAGCGTCCCGGTGCTGGCTTCTTACTTCCTCCATCCTTTGCAGCTGCCGTTCCAATTTGTGCCGCCGCGTTGTTGTCAGAGTGCGGTATTCGGTTTGTGTTTCTTCTATCTTCCTGCCCAGCTTATCAAAAGAGGAAGCAAACAAATTCCACTGTTTTTTGAAACTTTTTAAAATGATCATTATATCCGAGGCTTTTTGCTCAAGATTGAAGTTTTCAGTGGCCTGTCTGATAACCGCAAGAATCGCATAGAGTGTTATTGGAGAAGAGAGAATTACTTTCTGTCTCAGTGCCTCGTCGATAAAAGACGCGTCTTCTTCGCAGAGAAATGTGTAGACACGTTCGTTGGGAATAAACACGATCACGTAATCTACGGTATGGTCCTCCGGATTTATATATTCTCGTGTTGTAACCTCGCGAATGCGATTGCGGGCATCTTTCAAGAATTGATTTTTCCTCATATCTCTTTCAAAATCATTCTGGGCTTCAAGAACACGCAAATAGTTGTCAAGAGGAAATTTTACATCCATGTTAATGCGCAGGTGCTGTGGAAGGAGAAACGTAAAATCGGGTCTGCTGTTGCCGGAATTCAGGCGTTTCTGCTTTACATAGTTAATGCCCTCGATGAAACCGGCTATTCTCAGCACATCCTCCGCCATGCGTTCTCCCCATTGTCCGCGTATCTTTGTATTTGAAAGTGCATGCTGCAGTTTGAAAGTGACATCCTGCAGACGAGCGGTTTCTTCAGTTGCCTTTTTCAACTGTTGTGCAAGCTCACCGAATTTCTTTTCTCTATCTTTTTCAAATGTGTGTACCATATCCTGGACTTTGTTCAAATCGTCTCTCATGGCGTAAAGTGTATGGTCTATAAGATATTTTTTTTCGTCAAGATCCCTTTCTCCTGACTGGGTCTGCTTCTGCAGCATTTCATTCGCAATTTTAAGAAATTCCCCGCTGTTTCGCACAAGTGCCCTGTAGGATAATTCCCCGAATGAATCTTTGACTGCGTTCATGAAGAATTCAAGGTTTCGATTTTTTTCATATTCATTTTGGATAATCAAACCTTTCAAAAGTGCGTCTGTATCTTTTTGCCGTAATCGTATTATAAGAACGGTGATAAGAACCCCGGTCATAATACCGGCTGCAAAGAGATAAAGCGGTTCCATAAAGTCACTTTCTCCTCGGGCGCCGTCTGATCAGATCGGACAATGATTCAGGCACCGTGTGGTGTGTGTCTATTCGTCTTTATTGACGCCATATGATAGTTCGGCAACAGCTCCTAACAGGGGCATTCGTTTCATGTCGAACAGAATTTTTTCTTTTCTCGAAAAGGCCCAGTTATTTAAATCCACTGGAGACCAGCGATAGGGGCTCGGAAGAATTGCCGCCAGTGACGCCGATTCTTCCGCAGAAAGGAACATAGCCCGGGCTCCAAAATATTTCTTTGCAGCTGCTTCAGCGCCGATTACCCCTCTGCCCCAATCAACGGTATTGAGGTACACTTCCAGAATTCGTTCCTTTCCCCAAAACATTTCAATAAGAATGGTATAATAGGCCTCCAAAATTTTTCGGATGAGTGTTCTGTCGGACCAGAGAAAGAGTGATCGTGCCGCCTGCATGGAAATAGTGCTGGCTCCTCGAACCCTCTTTGTTTCTATGAGATTCTTTATCGCTTCCCTGAACTCAATCAGATCAAATCCACGGTGACCTAAAAACCGTTGATCTTCTCCGGCAAGCACCGCTTGGCGAAGATGGGGAGAAATCTTCTCAAGATCGCACCATTGATAGGAAGGTACCCGATAGTATCGCGTGCCCGTTTTTTTATGCACCCACCCTCGCAGCATACTGAAGGTAAAAGGTGGATTAATATATTTGAAAAATACTACTTCACTTACCGAAACAAAAAATCCCATCGCAAGAAAAAGGGCAAGAACTATTACCGTTCCCCTTATTACTCGTCTTCCCCTGTTCTTTCGTAGCGTGTGGGCCATATTCAGCCTTTATATATTATGAAAGCACACTGTTCACCATGAAATGTCAAATTCGGGGCAATTGCACCTACTTTTTTGACAACTTTCCCTTCAGAATATCACCGAGCGTGCCCATTGAAGTCGCGCTGTTGCCCGTATACATATTCAACTGTTCTTTTAATGCCTCTTCAGTTGTATTTTGCTGATGATGATCAGAAAAACGTAATGATATCCGCTTATTTTCCATATCAAGACGCTCCACTATCACGGATACAGTCTGTTGTAATTCAAGTACATCCGATGGATGTTTAATTTTTTTCCCTTTTCCTATTTGTGATATGTGTACGAGACCGTCAATTCCCGGTTCCAGCGTGACAAAAGCGCCAAATTTTGTCATCCTTGTCACTTCGCCTGAATGTACTGATCCATCAGGATATTTATTTTCAATCTCATCCCACGGGTCAGGCATGGTTGCCTTCAGGCTTAACGTGATTCTCTCACGTTCCCAATCAATAGCGATAATTTTGACGGCAATCTTTTCACCGACAGAGAGAACTTCATTGATGTCATTTACCCTGCCCCAGCCTATTTCGGAAATCGGAAGCAAGCCCTGGATTGCACCCACCTCGATAAAGGCTCCGAAATTTCTGATGGATATTACCTTCCCTTCCACCATCATGCCTTCAAAGAGGGTTTTTTTGAGAGCCTCCTTTTCCTTCTTTCTCTCTAATTCAATAATCGGACGTCTTGAAAGGACGACATTGCGGCCCTTTTCGCCAAATTCTAGTATCATAAACTCGAGATGTTTCCCCACATAGTCATTTCCTGTTTCGCTCTTTTCGATACAGGCATGAGAATAGGGACAAAATGCCCGGAATGATCCGGCAATTTTGATTTCATACCCTCCCTTGACTTCTTTTTCAACAGTGCCCTTAACGGGGATTTCATTCCTGAATGCCTCTTGAAGATGATCTCCCGCCATAGGCGTACTGCCCAATTTTGTCGTAAAAAGTTTTTCGCTGTTTCTCGATGAAAGGAAGTAGGCAGTGATAATGTCCCCTTCCTTCAAGGAAAGTTCACCCGACTCGTCGGCAAACTCAGTCTTATCTATATAGCCCTCACTTTTTTCGGAAAGATCTATGAAAATCCATTCATCGCTTATTTTCACTACTTTTGCTTCGATTTTTTCGCCTGGACGCAAGCGTCGAGTATCAAATTCATAGGCATCCATTATTTCCTGAAAAGTAATGTTTTCTTCCTCAAGATCCACCATACGTTTCTTATCTATCATAATCACCCCGCATATCTTTCAAGGTCTCAATAATCCAGTGCGCTCTATTTACCGTCTTCGAGGAATAATGACAAGCACAATCATTCTACATATTCCGCTTCTCGTAACATTTATGATGCATAAAAGGGCTGGTATCGTTATAATGTTCAATTAAATAAGTAAATAGCTAAGAGCAGGAGGAATCAATTGAATTTGTTTCAACTTCTTCCTTCAGACTGCCATTATCATATACTTTCATCCTGAACCTCTCTAAAAAGGAATACGCATGCAGGACAGAACAACATTGCATTCGAAGATCATCACGTTTTTTACCCATGGGATATGGAAGATCCGCCTGGACGAACTCTCTTACAGTAAATCCTTTTTGATCAGGACATTGCGAATATTGTTTCTCACGGTGAAGGGCTTTGATGAAAATAGCTGTTTTCTAAGGGCTTCAGCACTTACATTTTTCACACTAATATCAATTGTGCCACTTGCTGCACTGTTTTTCGGTATCGCTAAAGGATTTGGTCTTGAAAAAATCCTGCAAGAACGCCTTATGGAGCAGTTCGCGGCTCACGAAAATGTAGTAATTGCAATCATAAATTTCTCTGATTCGCTTCTCAAGAATACACGGGGAGGAATACTTGCCGGAATAGGGGTAATCGTTCTTTTCTGGGCTGCTCTTAAAGTGTTGGGACATATAGAAAAATCCTTTAACGCGGTATGGGGGATCAAAAAGTCACGGAGTCTCGCGAGAAAACTCAGTGACTATCTCTCAATTATGGTTCTCTGTCCGATTCTTATCATTCTGTCGAGCAGCCTTAATGTATTTCTAACGACCCAAGTAACGGTAATTGCCGAAAAAATCGCATTAGTTTCTCTTATAAGTCCTCTCTTGTTATCTCTGCTGAAGCTGTTCCCCTATTTTATTATCTGGATTCTCTTTACGTTTGTGTATATGTTTGCCCCCAATACGAAAGTTAATTTTGTTTCTGCGCTCACTGCGGGGATTATCGGAGGAACAATGTATCAAGTGGCGCAATTGGCGTTTATTACCTTTCAAATAGGTACTTCAAATTACAATGCAATTTACGGGAGTTTTGCGGCATTGCCCCTTTTCCTGACATGGATGCAGTTGAGCTGGATCATTGTTCTTTTTGGAGCAGAGCTTTCATTCGCTCATCAAAATGTCCATACATACGAATTCGAAGCAGAAGCCGTCGGTATAAGCGATGAATTGAGGAAAATCATTTCGCTGCGAGTATGCCACTATATTATCAAACGTTTTGCCGACGGAGAAGAACCGGCAACAGCATCCATAGTTTCAAATGCCCTGGAGATACCGTCACGTCTGGTGCAACGCATACTGTATGAGCTGACGGAAAGTTCTGTTCTCTCAAAGGTGTGCACCAATTCTGAAAACGAACCTGCATATCAGCCGGCAAAAGACATCAGCGGAATCACATTCCAGTTTGTCCTGGATGCTTTGGATCGAAACGGGACTGAAAACATACATATTTTAAAAACAGAAGAATTGGAACATATCATTGAATCAGTCAGAAAGCTCAAAGAAGCAGCCGCACAATCACCGGCGAACGAGCGACTCACGGAGATATGATTTCATATACCGGAAATTAAACACACATTTTACCGCAATTCTCAACCCGTAATATAAGGCTGCGCACATTTCTTCCCGGCTTACATTTCTTTCAATTCGCCAATCAGTTTGTCGAACTCTTCCACATTTACAACCGGCGATGTGGTAAAATTAATCCCCGTTAACTGATGAAGTGCAACGGACACCTTCATCGCATTTTGTACATCAGGCAAATCCACTATAAAGATAAGATCATGTTCGCCCAGAAGAGAATACATCGATTTTATCTTTCCTCCCAATCTCTCTATAACTGTGACAGCTTTTTTTGTTCTTTCCGCACTTATTTCCTTTGCCGATTCTTTCGTATACGTGCCAAACATAAAAAATATCGCCATGTTTCCCCTCCATTTTTGTTTTTAGCAAAAAACGCTCATAATTAGGGTCTCCTGAAAAAGTAAAATACCTTGACATAACAGTAGTTTGAGTGTATATTGGGGGTCAATTGGCGTCCGAAAAATGGTTGTGAGGAGCCAAAAACCGTGCACGTGGATGGCGCA
>Ga0272444_10000546_pt1 | contig 39621 bp, 32 predicted proteins | sample SSMForm13_FD_201033 | JGI IMG/M metagenome (GOLD analysis project Ga0272444, IMG submission 201033) | Marine sediment archaeal communities from Little Sippewissett salt marsh, Falmouth, MA, United States - SSM-Form-13 | ecosystem: Environmental > Aquatic > Marine > Wetlands > Sediment ... | reverse complement strand
CGCTTGAGCGACTTTCACTGGTTGCCCTTTAGACGCTGACTTCACCGCGGCCAGGGCCACTTGAAGAGCACGCCGGCCATCTTCTAATGTACATTCCACGGGGATGTCTCGACGGATGCAATCAATGAAATGTTGCCACTGGGCTCTAAAGGAGGCATTGTAATCTCCTCCGTGACGGGCTTGAAGGATACCGTGGGGTAATTCCTTGAAAAAGTGCGCCATATTCCGAAGCCGGTTCCGCACGTCACCGGCGCAACTGTGTAGCGGAATCAATTCCAAACCGTCAAAGCGGTGTAAAGAAACACGCAAAATACAATCCTGTCCAAAGATTTCGACCTCGTTTCGATCGGGTAAAAAATCCGATAACACGCAATTAAGAAACACACCATCTGCAGTTCGAGCCGTCACTATACCTGGTTCATCATCACCTTTCTCTGTGGAACGGCTCACGGCACACACTTCTTCCACATCGCTTTGAAGCAAGAAATGCCACATGTCGTAGAAGTGGCTACCATTCTCGATGAAGTTCCCCCCTCCTGCATCGCGCCGCAGTCTCCATGCAGGTATGTTTTGCCTATCATGTCCGCTGGAACATATCGTGTTAATCAAACCCACCGGTCCCAGCTTCCCTTGTCGAAGAATTTCCCGTGCCTGACGCACAAGGCGATGCCAGCGCTTGTTGAAACCGACCAGGACTTTCCTGTCCGTCTTGGCGGCTTGACCAATCAGTCGGTCGGCTTCATCCAAGGACATGACAAGAGGTTTCTCCAAAAGCAGATGCTTTCCCGCATCCAACGCCGCCAAAGCCACCTCGCAATGAAACTGGAGGGGAACACAGATGGCGACGGCTTCAACAGTCGAATCCTCTAGAAGCGCCATATAATCAACAAAACGTTTCTCGATTCGAAATCTGTCTGTCACACGGTTTAGGCGTGTCCCATCAACATCCGCCGCCGCCACAACTTCGGCCTCTTTCAGAGTTTTCAGCGCGGGCAGATGCCTGTTGACTGATACCCTTCCACACCCGATCAACCCTATTTTAATCGTTTTGCTCATCACCGTCATGTTATGATATCCTCAAAGTCGAGAAGACCAATTTTTCACAACCGCCCCAATTGAGGAGACCTCTGAAAAACTCATTTGAACGATCATTATGAGCTTTTTGGGGTACCCATCTGGGCGAAGCGAACGTGCCCACTTGGGTGGGCAAATCCTAAACTGTTTGAGGCCCTTAGGCCGAGTTTTTAGGATTTCGTGAGCAAGCCCTTAGATGGGTCAAAGAGCTCATACGAATAAGTGAAAAGGAGTTTTTCAAAGGTCTCTAAGGAGATTGTCAACATAAGTCAAACCGCAGTCGTTCCTCAGTGGGGGATCTTACTGCTTCATGGTGCTTTCGTCAGCCTCCCGCGTATCCCACAGCCTCCCCCAAAGACCAACAAATGAGTCCCAATGCCACAAGAGGTGATGACTTTAGGAACTGAGAGAAATAGATCCTGTTCCTCATGTTGTTGAGGGCTATCTTCAGAAAAAGCCTCAGCGGGATCAGCGGTGCGAAAATTACATAGAGCAACCTTGTGCATTTGGAAAAACCTTGCCCCTGAACGCGGACCCTGGCAAAGCACCGGCCGTGGAAGAATTCGTGTTTCAAGAAGCGGTCAAGCCGGTCCATGCTCTTGTGTGAAATAAGCATTGAGGGAAAAAATCGCAAACGATAGCCCCGCCTTTTGATCCGCCAGTGAAAATCAGTATCAGAGCAGTAGGTTCCTTCTATGAAACCACCACATCTGTCAAAGATCTCTTTCTTGTACGACATGTTTGCCGCGGCAATATCATCTTGCCATTGGACCCAAGTTTCAGGCATCCATTGGCTGAATTCCACGAAATAGGCAGCCCAACCGAAAAAGCTCTTTGGATCGGCATTAGCTATCGCTCCTCCAATGGCTAAATAAGGCGACTCATGGGCCCCTAGGATTTCTTCAATCCAGTTTTTTTCAGCAACGCAATCGGCATCAATGAAAGCAATGATTTTACCTTTCGCCACCGAGATCCCAATATTGCGAGCATCCCCAGGGAATCTCCTCTCTGCGTACCGATAGACTTTGACCTCCGGAAATTCCTTCTTGATGAGTTCGCTGGTGCCGTCTGTTGAGGAATCAACAACGATAATTTCGAACCCCCTGGTCGTGGTTTGTTCTCCAAGGGATTCAAGACAAGCGACTATCGTCCCCCTTGAATTGTATGAGGCGATGATTACTGATACTTCAGGTTTGTTGATCCTTCCCCCTTAAAATACATCTAGCGAGAGGACGAACGCCATCTCGATATGGCTGGGTTGAAAAAGTGGGCCTCAGCGATTATGTCTGTGCTGAGGGAGCCGCCCTTAAATGCATTGGTGCATCCAGAGCAAAGAGCAATTTTCCGGTAATCCTTCCGGAACTGACGGCGCAGTTTGGCAAAAGGGACTCCCCGCCATATGTCCTTGAACGTGTCCTTTGTGAGATCGCCCACGGCGTAATTGTCATGCGGGTCGAAAGTACACGGGGAGACCTTACCGTCCCAGTGAATCACTGGATTGTTCCAAAGCCTCTTGCAAGGATTTCTCGTATGGCGGATACGGGCATGGTTCTTGGGGTCATATTCAAAACGCTGATAGAAAGGATTTAGAGGCATGAATTCAGTGCCGTCTGCTTTCGTGGAGTGACACTCGCCCTGGTCATAAGGATTCAGAGTCTTCACAGTCAATGCATCCACCTCGAGGGATCTGGCAAAATCTTTGAGCTTGGAGATTTCATGTTCATTATGCTTCATGGCAAGAAAGCGAAGATTGATCAAGGGAGTTTTCGAATTCAGGGCATGCTTTGCAGCGACGACCTTTTTTATCCCTGTAATAACTGCTTCCAGATCTCCTCCTTTGCGGTAACGCTCGTACGTATCCTGGCTAATCCCGTCCATGGCAAAGATGATGACATCTATGCCTGAAGCCACCAGTGCCTCCCCGTTGTGTCCCCTGGAAAACACGTGACCGTTTGTGCTTGATACAATCTTGATGTCTCGTTTTTTGGCATATGCGATCATGTCGTATACAGAAGGATTGAGAAAAGGCTCACCCCAGTCCCAAAGCAAGATGAGAAAGACAAAGTCACCCGTTTCATCAATGACTTTCTTGAAGATGTCGACGTCCATAAACCCTGTGGGACGATGCAGGCCTGTAGTGACAGGACAAAAAGCGCATTTTAGATTGCAGAGCGTGGAAGGTTCTATCTGGAGATGTGTGGGCCATCCCCACGGCCTGTTTGGCCTAAACAACATCGATGTTTCCACAACGATCCAGTTCAGTATCTTCTTGATACTTACATTTTCGAATCTGTAAGGGATACGATCACACTCGATGCTTACGGTTTTGGACAACAACGCCTTGATGGCATTAAGGGACTTCAAAATCAGATTTCCTATCATCGTGTTGCCTATGTCCTTAACTTCTTTGCGTGGCGAAAAGAGGTGAAAACCATCGAAAAAAACGGTGAACACGAACATTGTCCTCCACGTGGCAGCAGAAACCACAATCGCAGTGTTCGGCCACACGTCTCAACCCCTCTCGTGTCATCGTCTGCCTCCGGAAGGTCCTGAATCCAGAGGCGTTCCAGATGGCTTTCAACCTTGTCTCTCGTACGTTACCCATCACCAGGTCACACGGATTACAGGGCAGGACGGTGCCGTCCACCTTGATGCGTGCGTGAAGCCATGCGATGTAGCACGGCAGCTTTTCCCACACAGACTCACCGATTTTATATCGCAAAAGGGTCTGGTCGATGTTATTTCCCATAGGAAGTGAATCCAACCGGCCCTTCATCTGTTTCAAGGTGAATAACAAGAGCTTCTCTTCGTCTGGAGTAAGGGCGAATGAGCCCAGTTCATGTCGGCGAGTTTTAAAAGGGGAAAAGGACAAGCTATTGCATCCGTTTGAGTGAGCCAGATCAATGGTTGAGTCGATATGCTGAAAATTGTGTCGATTGATAGGCTGATGCAAGACAATCAAGGGATGCCTACTCTTTGCCTCTGCCTTAGCCCGATCCAAAAGTCGTAATGAGTGCAATATCTTCTCGAAATTGTCAGGGTCCGCTCCTGGATAATTGTGCACATATTCCTCACGTGAAGTAGCCCAGAGACTTACCTTTAATATATCCAGTCTGGAATCTATAAGAGATTGGATCTTGGTTTCATCAAGCAAGGTACCATTGGTCAAGAGCGTCACGTGCAGGCCTGCTCCTTTAGCAGCAGCAATGATGTCAAAAAGGCGAGGATGAAGTAAAGGTTCTCCCTCTCCGATGAGAATGACACTTCTTGTTCCCATGGTCTTGAGTTCATCGCAGACTTCCGCGAATAAATCGTAGGCAATATCCATCTTGCTTTGGTTGCCTGGCGACGGCATACTTATCTCAGAGGAATGATAGCGGCAGCCCGGACATCGAAGGTTGCAGCGGCGCGTTACATCTACAGTCACATAAAACGGACCCCCATGAGCAAGCCCGCCTGTGAGTAACCCTCTCAACAGCCTTGTCTTTTCAGATAACGTTGCCACAGCTGCCCTTTTCTTGAAATTTCTTAGATGTGTGTATCATGCCTCACACATCTCTGATTTCCTGAAATCGACTTTTCTCATTATACATCCACCCGAAAACCGCTCCTTCACAGTGAGAGCTTTGCATAGCCTCGGAAAGCGACGATACGGGGTTATGCAAAGCTCTCATTTCGTGGATGGGCACTAATTCGTTGCCCTTGGCCGGCGAACCATGGACCGCACAAAACCAATCTCCGTGGCGCTGAATTCACCAAGGGACAGGAATGCAAGTACAATGATAAGGCCAATGGCCGGTAACTTCAGCAAAAGAAGAACACCCGGGCTCTGCCACAACGCGGCGATCGCATAAGCAAGCCCAGTGATTATAATACTTCGTAACAATGTCACGGCAGGCGGCAGCACATGCCAGATTCTATAAACGGCCCAGATCGTTGCACTCGCTCCCAGCCAGGCCAAACCGGTGGTGCCGGCAGCTGCCCCGACAGCCCCATGGTGAGAGACAAGCAAGAAATGCATCCCCGGAGCGATCGCCACAAATGGCCCTATCAAAACAAAGGGTAACCTGGGGCGACCTGCTGCAATAAGCGTCGTGGAAGTCACCTTGATCATGCTAATTCCCAAAGCAGCAAAGATCAGCAGCGCCAGCAGGGGTGCTGCAGGCAAGAACGGATCCCCGTAAATGGCCGCAACGACCTCTGGAGCGGCACCTGCAGCCATCCCTGCGAAGGGCAATAGGCAAAATACCAGACGCATGGCCTGCCTGGTCATGATTCGAGCATCTTCTGAATGGCCTTTGCCGCATAATTCGGTCAGTTTTGCCATCAGTAAGGGCGAAAACGATATGGTAAACAGAGCCGGGACAATCGTTAGATTCTTTGCTGCGCCGTAGAATCCAGCCGCCTGGGGTATGTCGCTTATCGCTTTCACAAAGAGCAGGTCAAGGCCAGTGAATAGATTCATCCCCAGCGTGTAGAAGAAAAGAGGCCATGCATAGTCCCATAGATTGCGAAAAGCAAAATCAGAGTGTTTCATTAACGGTGGGCTTACAGAAAACCGTGCCCCGATGAGCACGACAAAAAAAGCCCCGATAATCGCCAAAATCGCGCTGGAAACAGATGGCCGCAAGCCAACAAACAGGAAAATCAACAGCATGCGGCTCAACCAAAAAGCAGCCGTAAGCAGCGCCCGGCGGCCGAAGTATCCACGACCAACGAGAAACGACTGATGAATGATGCCCACCGTAGCGATGGGAATCGCCAAGGAGAAAAGGCGGAGGTAGGTGGACAATTCAGCTGCCTTCAACCACGAGGCCAAAACCGGGGCAACAGCTACCAGGCTCGCGGCTGCTCCTAAGCTGACCAGGAGTTGAGATTGCAGAAACTTCGTCGCCACCGATTCCCAATCCTTGGATACAGACACGAACCTCACAGCACCTCGACTAAACCCCATGCTGATGGTCATCTGAATCCATACGACGATGGTCACCGAAACAGATAAGAGACCATAGCTCTCGGGACCGAGTTGCCGGGTAAGAAAGGCTGCTGTCAGGAGCCCCGTTGGCAAACTAACCGCTGAAGCCACAAAGCCTTGCACGGTGCCAACAGCGAGGTGGTTCGCATCATTTCTCATTGGTGCGGAACGAATCTTATCTTATTTCAAACGTAGACATTCACTCCATGGTGGAATGCCTCACATAATTCCAATCAGGAAAGACAGAAGGAGTGAACCTTGCGGATCTATTTGATGGCAGGTGAATGAAGAGGACCTAAAACCAATGTGCCGAAGTCAGACGTCTGTTCAATGACTTTCCATTTCGTGAAGGACTTGCAGGCCTCATCAATAAAAGCGCGGAGAAATATGACGTTATTTCCCTCTCTGTTTTCCAACACTCTTCTCACAATCATCTCCTTGTTTTCAGCATAAAGACTGATGGAGACAATACAATTGCCATAGTCCTTATAATCCTCCCCTCTCACATTAAGGATCTCGATATTTTTTATGCCCAGCCTCTTAACCAATTTTTCCGAAAGAAGTTTGGCCAATCCGCTTTTATCTAGGACAACCACGGGTCCACAGTAAACGTTTGCCCAATGTAGCGCCGTAAATGGCGCAGGTCCTCCTCCGACGATGACCACCTTTTTGAAATCCTTAGTTTTCAAATCACTCAGATACCTGGTTTCATTTGATACGACGGATTTGCGTCTTAGACAGTACTGTAAGGCAAAAGAAGGAAAAAGCGAAACCATATACTCTTCAACGGTTACTGCCCTTGTCTCATCCAGCACAGCAAACAAGATCCTTTCAATGCCCTTAAGAATAAGAGGAGTGCCCCGCCTTAAAGGCGGTGAAATCACAAATTCTTCACCACTGGGCTCTCCTCCCATACTCATCTGAGAGCACACATCTTACTGATTCTGGGTTTTTTCACTGTTTCCGGAAGGATATAATGATACCATGAAGAAATGAACGCAAACCACAGCCTTACCGCAATGTTTCTAAACCCGTTGAAGGATTTGTAATACATATAGATCTTCTTGGTCACACAACCTCTTTTCGCCTTCAGCCTGTAAAATCCCCGCCCATAATATAGCCTGTCTGTTTGATTTAATATGGCGTCCATGATCGGTCTGTAGTATGCTATGTTAAAATATGTAAAATCATTTCCTGCCATTTTATGATCAATCCCAACCATCGCCAAGTAACCCGTTTTGTTCCTTTTGAGGAGAATACACACGCCAGTGATAACACCTTCCTTGAAGGATACATAGAAAACCGCATCCTCTCCTAGCGCCTCTTTGAGCTTTCCAAGAAATCCCCTCTTGAACATCAATGGCATGTGGGTGTGTCTGTAGCAGTGATCATTCAGTAACTTGTAAAGACGCCCTTCGTATGTGCCCAGATCTTCAAGCACTCTAATCGTGACACCTTCCTTTCTATTTCTGTTCATTTCGTTTCTTATGACCTTGTCAATATTCTTGCTTGCTTTCTTGAGATGTGCCCGATATTCCTCAAATGATTTCCACGCTATGTCGATGTAATTCATTGGCATGTAAACTGCCCTGCTGTATCTTCTCCTCTCAAGTAGCTGCTGAAGCTCACACTCATCATCCGTAATATGAATAAAACTCGGGGAAAGTCTATGTATTGATGCGACGCCTTCGATTGCGTCGAGAAGTGCAGTTATTATGGCTTTCCTTTCGCGCCAATCAGCCCCGCCTTTAATTAACAAATGACTTCCGTACCCGAATATGGGGCAGCAGACAAATCCGGGCATGAATGATATGCCCAGGGTGGCGGCATAGTGTTCGAACCTTTCAAATAGCAGTCTGTCAAGATCTTCAACAAGGCGGACCTTGTTGAGGATATAGCATGCTGCTGCACCAACCAGCTCGTTAGAGTTCTTAACGAGAATGTATCTTGGATTCATATCGCCAATGAAAGTCTCTTCAGTTGTCTTTAGCCATCCGTAACCGATAAAGACATTATCGTCTATATTGAGTGCATCCCACTCCTGGTTTGGAACATCCATAATGCTGTTCACAATCTCTACTTCAAACATTTTGTCCGTGCAGATCCTGATTTCTGAATGTAATATCAGAGCACATCGTTTTAAAACCCGAGCTAAAATGCCACTTCCAAAACAACTCGACAAACAACCCTCGACCGACCAACCTGGCATTAAGTTTCTTTTTGAATCTTATGGAAGACACATTGAAACGTTCGGAGATACTGTACAGTTTTTTCCTCCCCGACTTGGCAAGCTCCTTGTATAAGTGGTACCGTACATAAGGAGCCAGGCCTTTACCCCTGTAGGAGTCTATGGTATAGGCGTCAAATAAATAGGCCTCATCCCCTCCCAACTGGAACCTACAACCTTCGTAATGGCACTCATTCACGTCACACCAGGTAAAGGCCGCTATGTTTCCTCGGTGTTTTGCAGCGAAACACCTTTTACCTTCTTTCAATCTCAGCAGGAACCTTTCTCTAGCGATATACCTGTAGGCAATAGCTGAAATCGACCCCATATCTCTGGGACCTAAAAACCCGAGTTCGTATTCGTCAAAGCCAGCCTCCAGATGGGGCATGCCGCCATCGAACAGCCCCTCCACAAAAAGATAATAAGGTTGTATCTTGATTCGCGCCTTGGCCAGTCCATCCAAGATCACCCGGGCAAACGGATCTCGGTTTATTCTCGCTCTAATATATTTGACATAGCTTGTTCTCGTCTTTGGCTTAATCTTCAAAGTCTTTCTTACTTAGCTGCAGTCTTCAAAACTCAAGGGTCCTAGAAGCCTAACGTACCTCTTTTGCCATCATTCGTATCTGCCATAACGAAGATCTTGCGGTAATATCCAGCTAACTCCTCTTCTTCAGCTCTCTCCTGATTCTCTGGTAATACAGCTTCGTGAGTTTAGCAATGTAAGGTTCAATCATGATATGATTCCAAATCGAGCGGCGGAGGTGAATCTCGTAGTAGTTGAAAGCCAGAGTACTTTCTGAGAATCTCATGTCATAGGCAGGCAGAAACGCAGCCCCAAATCTCTGGTGAAAGCCCTTTGATTCTGGAGTGGAAAAACCATAGATTTTCCGAAACCCCATACTTCTGGCTTTTTCAATGGTGGCGCGCCGAAGCATGGACCCCACACTCACCCCTGCTCTGCCTCGCTGGAATGCCTCCTTTACATAATGATTCCTACTGTAAGTGCTGTTCAAAAGCCTACTCATCAGGCCCCAGCCGATGCCTCCAGTGCCGACGATCTCTCCCGTTTCCTTTACCTCGGCAACAACCAGCCTAACCCCATGAGTCATCCTCGCGAGGATATTCTCGTCTGATTTGTGGAGCGCCTGTTCAACTTGACCATCTCGATGCATGCCACCTCTACTTTTTCGTAAGGTATTGTAAGAGTCGCGAAAAACCTCAACGACTTTCCAAGCATCTTCAGATCGATAGTCGCGTATGATTATTTCAATGGCCGTTGGCTTGACTCCTATTGCACCCCAGGCCTATGAATCATAAAATTCCCAAAACCTCTCTCGCTTCCAGATTGGTATAAGGCGTTTGACCCAAGGCTTTCGCAACAAGAAGGGTTCTTTCAACAAGCTCCGAATTGGTGGCCAGGCGGGTTCTTTCTTCATCATACCATATATTGTCCTCCAGGCCGACCCTGACACCGCCACCTGCAAGAAGAGACATCACATTCATTTTGAGCTGAGCATGACCTACGCCGCCGGCAGACCAAATGGAGTCCTCTGGAAGTTCTCTTGTCATCAGCCCCAGGTTCAACAGGTCTGCCTGGGCACATGCAATATTTCCCAGGATCAGGTTGAAATAGTGGGGCGGATTGATCAGCCCTTTTCTAATCAAGTATTTGGCGTAGTTGATCATCCCAACATCGAAGGCTTCCAATTCCGGCTTGATATTGTTTTCCACCATTTTTCTTGCCAAGGCTCGGATCATCTCTGGGCTGTTGATGCTAGCCTCTTTGTTGAAATTCAAAGAACTCAGCGTTAAACTGCCAAAATCGGGCTTCAATTCCCCTCGTAAATCTAAGACCTCAGAACGCTTCTCAAACTCGAAGAAATATCTGCCGCTGGTCGATACGCCGATAACCAAGTCCTTGTTCTTCCTGCGTATACCACTGATGATTTCTGCATAGATCTCCTTCTTGTACGTTGGCAACCCCGTCTTCGGTTCCCGTGCATGAAGATGCACCATGTTGACACCCAACTCTGCCACTTCGAGCACTTGTTCGACTATTTCTTCCGGTGATAGAGGCACTTCAGGAGTCATTGCCTTGGTGGGGATCAAACCAGTTGGTGTAAAATTAAGGATGAACTTTCTTTTCATTGCCCAAGTCCTTCAAATCTCGTAGCCAGGATTTAACGCTGTGCACGACGTCGATATGGCTGTATAGGAGCAATTCCTTTACCCGTTAATGAATTCACTGAAACCTTGTTTTGAACAAAGATAGAAAAAAATTGGGAGCATTGACCCATGAGAAATTGTGCATCTAAAGGGGGCCGTCACGCACCAAAACTTGTGCCCAATTGCCGATTGTCTTAAGAAGGCAGTCTTGGCTCCAAAGCAGCGTAAAGGTGTGGTTTGCTCCCTGAATGGTCTCTATGTCCAACCTTCCGTCTGAACGCCACTCTTTGAGCTTATCCCCGAGGGTCATATGGAGGTAGTCTAAGCCGAAATCTCCCTCAGAACAAATATGGAGCAGACGAACGCCCCGTTTACTCAATGAGCTCAATACTGCCGACACATTATTCACGTCGGATGACACCTTTTTCTTGTGACTCAAGAGCCTTCCTATCTCAAAGCCCATCACCATCTTTGAGATGATTTCCCATGAGTCAAGTCTTCCTGTGATTGCTTTCATCCAATTCTTGGCCCGGAAGGAACTGAATAAAGCTATCCTCCAATAATGACGTGCAAGCGTTCGATTTCTTGCATAAGAACCTGATTCATCATTCATCCCGTGGAGATGCATACGGGCATTCATGAGAACGGCTCCTACAACGCGTGGATCAGAGCATGCCGTCTTAAAGGAAATGGTGGCACCTGAACACATGCCCATGAGGACGAATCTCTCAGTGCCCGTTACCTTATGCACACAGTCCATCGCCTCTTGCGTTTCGGCTAACGCGCTTTTCTCAAAGGGAAGGGCGTCCTGGCGAACTTCGCTATCCCCGACCCCAGAGAAGTCACATCTAAAAACCAAGAACCCCATAGCGGCCAAGGTCCTGGCTATTTTGACATGAAGACGATTCGGACCGACTCGGTGCATGATACCCGCATTCAAGATGACAACAGCGGGAAGGTTGCCCGTTCCCGCTGTTTCTGAGGGATATGTCATGATTCCAACGAGAGATCTCGTTTTTCCAAAAAGCAAAGCCTCTTCTTTCAAGGATAGGCCTCGCGTATCCATGAGACCACGGACTGAAGGATCTGATAAGGGACCACCACCTTGCCGAAATCCTCTATCCAGGTCCAGATATCGGGAGTTGGGTAATGCAGAAAGTTCACGCGGGCATGCATATTCTCAAGGTTGTCTTTTAGTTGTTTTTGATCGGTCTTTTCATCGCTTTGGATGACCAGTATGTTGTCTGCCGGCTTTGTCTGGATCGACAAAAGATCCAACTTTTCAACTTCCACCAACAGAGGCTGTGGGAAGGGAAACCCCAATATTTCAGTGAACTTGCCTCCCTTTGTGTCGCCTTTCTGCTTCACGTGAGCAAACTTGAGCATCTTTTGGTGCAACGTTCTTAACTTCTTAACATAAGCCGTTCCGTTAACAACCGGATCCCAGAGAACCATGCCTTCAATATCTTCCCTTCCAGCACCTTGAATCATCGAAAGGGTTCCCCCTAACCGGAGGCCCACCAGACACACCTTCAACACATGGCTCCTCCGCTTCGTTTCTGCAATGGCGGATGATATATCGGCAAGCCATTGATGGATCTTTCCTTCTTCACCGTTCCCGGCAGAATCGCCGCATCCAAAAAAATCAAATCGCAGTACTGGAAAACCGGCTCTGGAAAGATGGAGAGCCAACTGCCGGTAGGCCCGGTGGAATTGCATATACTCATGCCCCATTGGATAGCACAAAACCACGCCAACACTCCGACTGGGTTCGGCCTCTGGTTCATGATAGCAGCCAAACAGCAGCTTTTCTGATTCACCGAAGTAGAAAGGTTCCATTTTGCCTAATATTCTTCAAAAAATAATGCAGCCTGTCTCGAAGTAGAGAATACCTCCATTCTTGCCATTATTCAGAACCACCACAGAAGAACTAAATCGATAAAGCGATAGAAGCCCGTCGAGCCACACGGGAACCGTGTCCCCTTGATGCCTCCTGTCATTGACGTGGCTTTTGAGCAATGATCCAAAGAAAGTCAATCGACTTGCCGAAAGCTTCCTCGGTCAAGGTTTGCGCACGAATGACACGCAACCCAGCTTCTTCAAAGAGCCGTTTATTGGTTTCACTATCAAAAGAACTCCAGTACATAGGAACACCGAACCAATCTTGCTCAAAACACGCTTCCATTGAATCGGTTCCCATGGTTGCGGCTATCAATCCGCCGGGACGTAACCAAGAGGCTATGGTTTCCAGAAGCTTTGAATGTTCCCGGCGAGGAATGTGAACAATGGAGTAAAAAGCTGTTACCGCATCAAACCTATCCTGCGGGAAGTTGAGCTTCATCATATCAGTATGAATAAACTTGGCCGCGGGAACATTCTGTTGAGCCCGTCCAACACTCTCTGCCGAGATATCCACTCCTGTCACTATGAAATGTTTTGCCAGTTTTTTTGTCGTTGGTATTCCCGTGCCACAGCCGAGATCGAGCAGTTCCGAGCCCGCCGGTAGTGCTTCGATCAGCTTCGAAATACTTCTGGCGCGTTCTTCCTTCTGAACGCGGCTTGTCCATCCGGCGTACTCCTCTGCTATACGGTCATACCCTTCCAAAACCAACTGCGAGGGTGCGAGATGACTCCATGGTGCCGCATACTTCAACCTCAATCCTTGTGTGTACACATAATCACAAAGCCTGTGTTTGTTTATTACGCCAAGGATACGACGGGGATCTCTTAAAGCGTTCAAGAACTGGTTGCAGAACAGTTCAAGCAGATATCTCATCCCAGCTACCCTAACGCATCCTTTTCCGCTTCGTTTTCGAATGTGGGTGTTAATACGTTGATGGCTCATGTCGCATAGAATCGTAGAAGTTCATGGAAACGATTGGTGCACCAGTTCCGCCACTTTTTCAGGATCTACCGCAGCCGAATGAAGACTTTGGGCGAATCTGGCCTCAGCACGCACATCGAGGTTGGGACTGCTGGCACGGCTATCGGTCCCCAGGTAGACTGGAACACCGGCAGAAAGAAAACGTTCGAGAGGCATCCGGCCGCATGAAAGCCGAACGTTTGAGCGGGGGCAATGGACAACGGCACATCCCGCATCGGCAATCGTTCGAATTTCCATATCGGTCACGTGAATAGCGTGAACAATCAACGGTCGGGCGCAGAGGACACCCAATGAAGCGATGTAAGGGATGGGGCGTTGGACCGGCACAAACCAGGACCACAGGCCCAAGAGTTTCTCTAGTACTTTAACGAAGTTGCTGCCTGATAGTACTCTGGCTCGTCGGATCAACCCTGTTTCACCAGGTGACTCGGCAACGTGCATGCAGAGCGGCACACCTTCATCCCAACACCACGCCGCGCCTGCTTGTAACAAGTCAGGATGACAAGAGTACGGTGCGTGGAGTGAAAGGCCCATTTGCATCGGGCCATAGTTCGGATGCTTGCGAGCTTTTTGGATTGCAGTCTTGGCCTTTGCCAGCTTTTGCAGCGCACGCCTTCTTCGAAGGCCACGTACCTCTAAATACACAATCCCTTGAAGTCCGCTTCTAAGAAGCGGCTCTATACTTTCCCCTGTGGCACTGATATCGCCCACATGGGTCGTCCCACATGCCTCGAGCTCACGAATACCATGATCGATGCTGACTTGGACTTGCCTTTGAGATTGGTGTTGTAAGTGCCATTCGACCTGGCCCATCCAGGATTTGAATGCCACTGATTCAGGCGGGCAAAGATGACTCAGGTCCGTGAGTTCGAGATGCGTATGGGCATTGGTAACAGGTAACATCGTCCACTTTCATGTCAGAAATGACTTTAGTTGACGCTATCCTTCCTCCAGAAAAGGGTGTTCTTGAGAGCTTTGCACAGTTTCTCTACTGCGGTCGTAGGCTCTGTCCGTGGGACAGAATCCAACCTTTCTGAACAAGATGACGCCAGCTGTGCCAGGGTCTGAAATACGAACTCTCCAGGACTTACCCGAAGGCCCAATTTCTTTTCCAATCTGGCGATAACCTGCATTGACAACAGTGAATGTCCTCCTAGATCAAAGAAATTATCATATCTGCCTACGCGATCAACACCCAGTACATCCTGCCAGATCTCGGCAATAATTGTTTCCAGGGAGGTACGCGGGGCCACGAATGTATCGCCAAGCCTTGCCCTGTCATAGTCGGGGGCAGGAAGGGCTTGGCGGTCTACCTTCCCGGAGGGTGTCAGGGGTAGGGCCTCCAGAAACACGAAGGCCGAAGGGGCCATGTAACCGGGCAGCTTTTGCTTCAAGAAGCCGCGCAATTCATTGATCGTTGGGGCCGGCTCACGGTCCAGCACCACATAAGCCACGAGACCTTTGTCGCCACGTTGATCCTCCCGGGCCATCACGACTGTTTTTCGGACTGCCTCGTGCTCATCTAAAGACACCTCAATCTCTGCCGGCTCAATGCGGATGCCGCGAATCTTAACCTGATCATCGATGCGACCGAGAAACTCAATATTGCCATCCGACAGCCACTTGGCAAGATCTCCTGTCCGATATAGCCTTTCTCCGGGTGTGAAGGGGTTGGGCACAAAACTCTCGGCGGTTAATTCAGGGGCATTCAAATACCCTCTAGCCAAACCGACGCCCGAGATACAAAGTTCTCCAGGGGATCCCACAGGCATGCACTCCAAATGCTTGTCCAAGATGTAAACTTTATAATTCATGAGAGGTTTTCCTATGGGAATGGTGGCCTCTTTTCCAAGTCCTTGTGGATCCAGGTCATAAGACAACGCACAAATCGTTGTTTCAGTGGGACCGTAACCATTTGTCACCATGGTCGATTTAAGCAGTCTGTCCACATCATTGTAAGATAGTGCTTCCCCGCCGCTCAGAATGAGGCGCAGTGTTGAGAGATCGTGGTTTTCGCCATTGAGTGCGGCTAACAAAGACGGGGCAGCTCCGATGATCGTGACACGATGCTCGGCAATGAGGCGAGTGAGTCTTCCTAAGTCCAAGACCTCATCCTTGTTGGGTAGAACCACGACCCCTCCCACACAGAGTATAGGGAATATTTCATTGACAGACACATCGAATGAAATAGATGTTTGCTGCAAGAGCCTGTCGGCTGCACTCAAGCCATAGGTCTTGATAAAGGAGGTGAGGACATTTACAACACTTCTGTTTTCAATCATCACGCCCTTTGGTTTCCCGGTTGAACCCGAAGTATAGGTCACATAAGCCAGATTCTCTGGCGTGGCTCCGCTGGAAAGATTTTCACGGCTTTCCCGGGCAATTATTTCCCAATCTGTATCCAAAGGAATGATGTGTGGACCGTTCTCCGCAAAGGACTCAGCCAACCGGTCCTGCGTCAAGAGTACCGGCGACCGAGAATCCTCCAATATAACGGTCAGTCGTTCCATGGGATACGCCGGGTCCAGTGGAACAAAGGCACCGCCAGCCTTGAGAATACCCAGCAGACCCACCACCATTTCCAATGATCGCTCAACGCAAAGCCCCACCAATACGTCTGGCCCCACTCCCAATGTCCGTAGATGATTCGCCAGCTGGTTGGCACGGGCATTCAGTTCACGATAGGTCAATAACTGGTCTCCAAAAATCGTCGCGATGGCCTCAGGGGTTCGTGTTACCTGCGCTTCGAACAGTTGATGGAGACAACACGCGTTAGGATAATCTCCCTGGGTATCGTTCCACGCCACGAGTACCTGGTGCCGTTCTGCTTCTGTCAGGAGTGGTAACCTAGAAATCGGCTGGTCCGGATCGAACCCAACGCCTTCCAGTAAGACTTGGAAGTGGCCCAGCAACCGGGTAATCGTAGAGCGGTCAAACAGATCAGTATTGTACTCTACACACCCAGATAGATTATTCTTCTCATTCGTCACTCCGAGGCTCAAATCAAACCGCGCTGTCCCTAATTCGATCCGAAAATTCCTCACGCTGAGACCCGGTAACTTCAGGTTCTGCTTGACAGAGTGTTCATGAAGAACAAAAAACATTTGAAACACCTGGTTGCGGCTCAGGTCCCGTTCCGGCTGGAGTTCCTCTATCAGCTTTTCCCAAGGAAGGTCCTGATGAGTATAGGCCCCTACAGCCACCTCACGGACCCGAGCCAGCAGTTGTCGAAAAGTCGGGCTGCCGGAAAAGTCGGTGCGTAAGGCAAGATTGTTCGAAAAAGGACCGATCAATGCCTCTGTCTCGATGCGATTTCGGTTGGAGACAGCCGTGCCCACCACAATGTCGTCCTGACCTGTATAGCGATGCAGCAGCGTTTGAAATGCAGCCACGAGGGTCATGAACAGCGTGACGCCCTCCCGTCGACTCAGGGCCTTGATCACCTCAGACAAGGTCTCCGGAAGCTCAAAAGACTGCATCGAGCCACGATAAGTCTGAACCGCCGGTCGCTGACGGTCAATGGGCAGCTCTGTCACGGCTGGTGCTCCAGAAAGCTGTTTCTTCCAGTATCTGCGCTGGGTCTCGAGCACTTCTCCTTGAAGCCGCTGCCTCTGCCAGTAAGCAAAATCGGCACACTGAATAGGAAGCTCGGGGAGCGGCGAAGGCCTTCCCGTGGAGAAGGTTTCATAGTGTGTCGAGAGCTCCCTATAGAGAACGTCCATGGACCAGCCGTCAGCGACAAAGTGGTGTGTCGTCAGGAGCAAGAGATAGTCCTCCTCACTTAGCCACATTAAGCTTGCCCGCAATACCGGGCCGTTCGCCAAGTCAAAGGGCCGTCGAGCTTCTTGGGTCGCCAGCTTCATAGCCCTGTCCTCTCGATCAGGCTTCGGAAGACCCCTTAGATCCACCATCGACAGAGCCAGGGAGGCCGCCGGGATGATGATCTGAATGGGTTGTCCATCGATGGTTGAACAGGTGGTCCGCAACACTTCGTGGCGCCGTATAATCTCGTTGATGCTTTTCTCAAGGGCACTGACATTTAGAGGCCCCGTGATTCGAACAGCTACCGGGATGTTGTAGAAAGGATTGTCTGTTTCCAGTTGGCTCACAAACCACAGCCGCTCCTGAGCAAAGGAGAGTAGCAGTCTCCTGTCTCGAGAAACAGGCTGGAGGGGAGGAAAAGTTTGACTTGCTCCTATTTTGATTTTCGTCGTCTTTTTTCGTTCTGAAACTTCAGACGCCAGGCCCAGTTGTTTTTTCATAAGGCGCCGCTCGAGCAGTGCCCTCTTTTCCGGAGAGAGATTAGCGATACGCTGGCTAAAATCAGTCATCACGCTTTTGTCTTTCATCGTTAAATCGTGACCGAACTTCTTCCTCGGAAAGTCCTTCCAACTCAGCCAACATACGATCCATCTCTTCATGCCCTGCCATCTCGGCCAAGTTTTGGGTGATAACAAGAGCCGTGTCAGCAATGGTTGAAGCCTCGTCGAACAGGGACCGCAGGGGCAGTTCCAATTGGAACGTGTCAAGCACTCGGGAAATCACCTGAGTGGCCAGCAGGGAGTTTCCTCCCAATTCAAGAAAATTATCATGAATGCCCACCGTGTCTAGACACAATACCTCTCTCCAAATCCCTGCCAGCGACTCCTCCACTGGGGTGCGGGATGCCACGAAGGAGGTTTGAAGTTCGGGACGCCTTTTCTCGGGAGCCGGCAAGGCATGTCGGTCCACTTTTCCGCTGGGCGACAGAGGAAGAGCGTCGAGAATCACGAAGGCCGAAGGCAGCATATAGTCTGGCAATTTATCTCCGAGGAAGCGCCTCAGTTCGCTGACGCTGGGTGCGGGTTGCCTGTTCGGGACAAGATAAGCCACTAGGCGCTGATCGCCGGGCCTGTCCTCCCGCCCCACCACGACGGCCTGCTTGATCGCAGAAAGGCCAAGCAAGGCCTTCTCGATCTCATGGACTTCGACCCGATAACCTCTGATTTTCACCTGAAAGTCTTTTCTGCCCGTGTGCACCAGGCAGCCGTCAGGCATCATGCGGCCGAGGTCTCCTGTCAGGCAGATACGTTCGTCGCCTCCTTTTGAGTCTGCCAAGAATTTGGCCTCCGTGAGGTCGGGTCTTTGCCAGTAACCCCGCGAAAGGTAGCGACTCTTAACTGCGATTTGGCCAATGTGGTTGAAGCCAGCCTCTATTCCCCCATCATCGTCAAGGACAGAGACTTCCATATCCTCGACCGCATAGCCGACAGGGACCGTGCCTTCGCTAATCGGGGTCTCCTTGTTGAAAAAGCATGTACAGACTGTCCCGGTTTCAGTTGATGACAGCGCATTGACGAAGATACAACCTTGGCGAAAATATTCTTTGTATAACCCCAGATCTCTTGTAGAGACCGGCTCGCTCCCCAATTTGATCAGACGAAGTTTGGGAAAAGCTTGCTTTCCAGTCAACGTATCAACGAAATAGCGAAAAACTGTAGCGCTTGAATGGTAAACAGTGATTTCTTTCTCGATCAGCCAGGCGCCCAAATGGGCAAACCCCTCTTCTCTGATATTGAAGGGAAAGAGCGTCGCGCCGTTCAACAAGGCATTGTAAATGTTTGTCATGGCCTGACCAGTACTGCAAGAGGCGAAAAGCGTCAAGCGATCTTCCGCGCAGATATGGAAGGCATTCGTCAGCCTCATACCTTGATGAAGTACGTTGCTATGGTTCTGGACGACTCCCACTGGACGCCCGGTTGAACCCGAAGTATAAATGATGTAGCTCAGGGTGTCGGGTGATGTGGACAGACCAAGATTCTCAGCAGACACACGCGCGTCTATTTGGTCAAGATTAATCACCATGGACTCGTTCTTGGCCAATCTCTTGGCAAGGTCAAGATTCTTGTCATCGGTTATGACGAAATCGGCCTGAGAATCTTCTAGGATGGACGTACTCCTTCCATAAGGCAATAAAGGATCTAAGGGTACGTAGAATTTACCCGCTTTCAAAAGGCCCAGCATGGCCGTGATGAGCGGTCCTCCGTGCTCAAGCAGTAATGCTGTCGGTTTTTCTCCCTTTTCATCTTTTGCCAAAATAGTCCGTGCCACGCGATTGGCGGCCTGGTTCAGTTCCTCATAGGTGAGTTGATGACTCCTGGCGCTGATAGCCAAATGATCGGGAAATCTGCTGACTTGCTGCTCGAACCGGTCCGGAATCGATTGTTCGACTTCTTCCTTCTTAAATGGGACAAATGCCAACTATTCCTCCCATCTCAAGCATCTAAGATCCCAGCCATGTCCTTTCACGGCAAGCGCTCCCACGTAGCCGGGTTCGGGGGCCAACTCCTTTAATGACCAATAAGAAGCTTCCTTCGAGTCACCATTGATGCTGAGCAAAACGGCCGGCTCTCCTGGAGTTACCGACACCTCAAACTGATCCAGGCGAAGTGTAATACCTTCACCGATAGCCTTCAGGTACGCCTCTTTGCGAGTCCAACAGGTATAAAAGGCTTCCTGCCGAACTTCAGCAGGCAGTTGGCGAAGCGTAGCAGCCTCTCGGGGGCAGAAAAAGCGTTCAGCGATCTTTTCACCCGCCACATCAGGGCGGATGCGTTCCACATCAACGCCAATCTGCCGGTCGTCAGTCACGGCGTAAAGGGCAAGTCCGTGAGAGTGGGAAACGTTGAAACGGAGCGCTCTACTACTCGTGTCACCAGCAAGCTCTGGCTTTCCCTTGGGACCGTACCGAAAACGCAGTCGTCTTGGCTCTGTCTTCAGATAGCGACCCAGGATGGTCCTGAGCAACCCCCGTGCGGCAATAAAGTGACTCTGGTGCCGCTGGAAATGAAAACGTTCGGCTCTTTCTAATTCTTCTTCACTGAGGTCTTGCTGGAGTGCTTGAACTCGGGAAGATGGCAGCTCCAAAGAAGCACGCCAGACATGAACCTCATTGTCTCCTAAAAGCAACGTTTTGGGTGGACGGGACCATGAGGGAGCAAAGAGGCTTGAATAACTCATTTGAACGCAAGAAGAATGTATTCTTCCTGACAGAATGATGTAAAGTCCCTATTGAAGATCCCTGCAGCAAGCTGCAGGGAATCTTCGACCGTAAGGCAATTTGCCATTTTCAGATACGCTCGCTAACTCCGCAGCAAGCTGCGGGGAATGCGCTCGCTTTCGCGGTTCATGAATTGGTCAAGCTTCTGCCAGCCCCTACGATTGCAGGGTCAAAGGCTTCAAACAATTCGGGAGTCTCCAAATGGCTGGGTGATTTATGACAAAAAACATATTCGCCAAGAACAGGGGCAAGTTTTGATACAGGGATACCGCTTGCTGTTTCAACGGTCTTTGAAAGCAAGACCAAATCCCTCAACATGACACCCGTTTCAATACCCTTGAGGTGCAACGCCAATGCGACCTGTTCAAAACAAGCATTTCCGGCCCTGTCCCCAAGGCCATTAATGGTAACATCCAAGGCATCCGCCCCTGCGTAAACAGCAGACAGAGAATTTGCCGTAGCCAATCCGAGATCGTTGTGACCGTGAAAACAGAGTGGAACACTGAGTCCCTCTCTCAATCGCTTGATCAAATTGTAAATCTCAAGAGGATCTGAACTGCCATTGGTGTCATACAGGGTTATCCTCTTTGCACCCCTTCTTTCGCTCTCCTTTGCTATTTCCAATAAAAATGCACCTTCCGTCTGCGTGGAATGAGGGAAACCCACACCCACATCTGATCCAAAGCCCAATGCGTGAGTAAGGACATCTAGAAGTCGCTGAATTTTTTCGTCTCTATTGCTTGGCATCCTTCTTTCGGAGACAGGCATCAAAATATCAAACCTGTCCAGGCATCTACTCGCCTCCTCTATTTCCCGCTCACACTCACGCTTGTATGCATATATCAGCCCTGAGGTTCTTATTTTCAGACTTTTTTCTTTCAGTCTCTTGACAAATTCCAAATCTCTAAGAACATGACTCGGAGCCACAACCTCGATTTCTGGCACATGAGCCTTGTCAAGCAACGTTGCCATGTTCAGCTTTTCTTCTATCGTGAACTTCACATGAGGTGTATCTAATCCCTCTCTGAGTGTCGAGTCTTTCAGTATGACTTTTCTAGATGAACCAATCATAATGATCACCCGCCAAAGACAATTTTGCTGTATTCTCTTGTCGCCCTGTCCACATCGTTGATTCTATATTCAGGCTTTACCTGGCCATCGGCAGCACTCATGCCGCCCGTCAAACAGCACAATACTTTAGCTCCTTCTTGTATTTTTCCCTTCTCTATTCCCTTTAGAGTCCCCGCCAAGGCAATCAAACCCGCTTTTTCTACGACATCACCATTTCTTGCGCTGATTTCGATTCCGTTATCTTGTAGCAACTCCAAGACAGTTTTTCCATCGAACTGACATTCCAGGAAATCAGAAAACTCCTTGTGGCCTATCGTCGTTAAGTCACCCTTGCTGTCGAAGAGTATCTTTCGCAAGTCTTTGTAAGTGCCATACGTATGTGGCTTAACGTCATACATAACCCTTGTTAATAGGTGGCTTGTGGAGTCGATCTCAGTTGGTTCTAACGATGCCCTGTTGGATTTCCAAGACTTGTACAAGGGACAATTAACTGCCTGCTGGACTCCCAACAATCTCGTCGCCTCTCCTATGTCTTTTCGAAATTCCTGCAAAACCCTATAGATCCCTATCGGGCCGAAAGCGGCACTCACCGTTTGAACGAGCCAATCGAATCTTCCAGAGCCCATCATATGCTCCAGAACAAAGAACCCTCTAAAGACAGATGCGTTGTATCGCCATTCAGTATCCGGTATGTGCTTGAGCCCATTCATCTTTTCAAAGCGCTTGACAGCCTCTTTAACCATCCCAGGCTTTTCAACCGAAATGAGATGGGCGTGATCAGGCTCAAACGTCTTGGTGTTCAATAAAGAAAGGTTTTCCTCTGGACAGAAGAAAAAAGTCTCCAATCCCGCCCTTTGGCCGTATTCCGTGAGGGCGGTGCCCGTATTCCCACCAGACTCAAAAACGACCCGATCATAACCTCTCAATTTGCACATGGCGATGCTTACGCATCCATCAATCGACTTTAATGTCCGTGTAAACATGAGTGAGGTTTCATCAAGAATGTAAATGTCAACCCCGCGATAACGCAACAACGGAAATATTCTTGCCCCTTCTCTGATGCTCGTCTTTTGAAGCCATTCCTTATAGTCTGAATCTTCCTTAGTTGTGGTTCCAAAATCAAACGCATTTCTGTATCTCAGGACGATGCTCTCCTCGGGGCTATATTTCCCGTCGATGCACTTATCAAAAGACAGTCTATTTCTTGCCAAAATTTTCATAGAAAATGACCTCATCTAACGATCTCAGTTTCTTAGGTTGTGGCGTTTCACCAGGATAACCTAAAGGAATGATGGTAATCGGATCTACGTCTCGAGGAATGTCTAAATCTTGTCTGATCTCCTCCGAAATACTGGGATCATCCATTCGATAGGCAGACATATAAACACTTCCTAAACCCCTCCGAGATGCGCCTAACATGATATTCGCCGTGGCCAAAACCGCATTTTCGACCCCTCGATTGAAGGATCTTTCTCTGTCAACACAAACCACAACCACCACGGGGGCATTTTGCAAGAAATCAGCTTGGTACATCCGTTTTTCTGGGGGACAATGCCTGTTCTTGATTTCTGCTAACCGTCTTTTGGTTTCATCATTTCTGACAACGATAAAATACCATGGTTGACCATTCATAGAAGAAGGGGCATATCTCGCCAAATCAAGCAGTTCTTCAATGACAGAATCCGGGATGTCTTCGTCCCGATATCTTCTAATCGACCTTCGTTCCTTAATCGTTTTGTCTAGCTCCACTACATTCCTCCATATCATGAAACACCAGGCTTTGACACATGCGTTTTTTACGAATTTTACTCATCCATCCCAATCCAAGCGAGACCTTTCAAACACTCTTTGTCACTTGTTCATCTTGACCCAGCCTCAGCCGACTCGCCCCGCGGGCCCCTCGGCGATCTCGTTTATCAGCGCCAGGTAGCGCTCCAGATGTGCTTCCGCCGTCCATTGCCGCCGGCACGTTTGATAGCCACGAAGGCCTAGCTCGCATCGGGACGCAGGATCCGCTACCAACTGGTTCATGGCCGCTACCAACTCCTTTTCCGTATTATAAACAAGCCCGCCGCCGCTCTCGTGAATGAGTTCCGGCATCCCCCCCATATTCCTGACAATGGCAGGGGTTTGCTGCCTGAAGGCTTCAATAATCACGTTGCCGAAGATCTCGAAGCATATGGAGGGAACAATCAAAGCCACGGCCTTTCGGTACAAAGCCTGTAATCTCTGGTCAGACAAAAATCCCAAAAAGTGTATATTGCCGCTGCGTGCGGCCAACCGCCGCAACCTGGCCTCATAGGTTCCCGTGCCGGCGATCAACAACTGCGCCTTGCGGTACTGGTGGAAGATGGGGATGAGCGTCTGCAGACCTTTGAGTTTCTCGAGTCGGCCCACGAAGAGGAAATACGGCCCCTGAGGTATGCCGCTGAGCGGCTGCTCTGCTCTTGGGGAAGCACCGTCAGCAGAAGGTACAAAATTGGGTAAGTAGACTGTGGGGACATCCAACCCCATCTCATGATGCAAATCTTTGCAGAAGTGGCTTTGAGAGATAAAGGCATCCACATGCCTGACCGACCTTTCCAACAGCCTCAAATAGCGCCACCACTGTGGCGGGCGCTTGTATGTCAGGCAGCAGAGGAAACAATGCGGATGAGTGCACGCTGCGCGTTTAAATTTGAACAGCACATGCGTGGGACAGACCAGCCAGTACTCGCGCATGGAGTAGAGCTTGATACCTTTCCCGTATTCCAGGATCTTTGGCCCGCCCACCAGCGAGATATTGTGATAGTGGATCACATCAAACCCTTTGTTCAAAATCTGCTGGATGCGACTCGACTTAAAAAATGGGAAGCCTGTCTGGTGGGTGGCCAAGGGAGAGAGAAAGCCCACCGGGCTCTTCAGTCCATGGACGGTTACATTGGGGTGATCATCATAGGTCCTCGCCGGTTCGCGGCGAGCCAAGAGGCGGTAGGAGTCGACACAGTGAATCACGTCCACGTGATGCCCACGGCGGGCCAGTGCATTGGACAGCCGGTGCACAAAGATACCATCCCCCCCAAAATTGTATGGGGGGTAGAAGGTGGTAATCATACAGAAGCGTAGTGGTCGAGCTATCATCGTGCCCCGGATTGGAAGGCCCGCCGAACAAGGCGTGGAACACTGCATGCCCATATGTACCAGGGAAAAAGCCTTGTCAGCATCAGGTTAAATAGGCGATCGGTCCGAAGATAGAATGCGTCCACCCGTTCCAGGGCATACAGGTCGCTGCCCTGGCTGACCAGGCCGAGCTTATCAGAACAGGCACAGCCAACATGCTCTCGCACCATGTTGCGGACTTGATCGTTATAGCGACCGTAGGGGTAAGCAAACGAGGGGACCGGGGCGCTCAGGGCGTCCTCGATGATCGCCTTTCCATCACAGACTTCAGCCTTGACCTCCTCAGAGGATAAACGGGTGAGATCAGGATGGGTGAGCGTGTGAGCGCCGAAGTCGATCCCGGATTGCTGCATTTCCTGTATCTCCTCCCAGCTTAGCATGGAACGCCCACTTAAACATGGCAGGCGGCCCCCAGACTTGGCTCCGCCCTTCTTTCCCACAGTGAGGAAAACCGTAGCAGACATGCCGTAGCCTTCCAACACGGGGAAAGCCTCCTCATACGCACTTTGGTACCCGTCATCAAAAGTGATCACAAACGAACGACGAGGAAATGGTGCACCACGTCGCAGGTAATCTGCAGCTTCCACTAGGCGAAGGGTTTGATACCCTCCCTCATGCAGCCTGGCCATGGCATGCTGGAACACGGCCGGCGAGATGGAAATGACGGATGATCGTTTATCAATAGCATGGAAGGTCAAGATAGGCAGCCTAGATGCCATAAGTCCTGTCATTGCAATAGCTTTGACAACTCATTGTTATTCTTCGTTTAATCTTCATCATCCTTCACTGGTTGTCCCTGTGCTTCATCGTTGGACTTCTTGAAGGACGAAGAGAGACGACAAGTACAGTATTGTCTTGACATCTGAATTTCTGTAAATTATAATGGTCATAATAATTATCAGCAAGGAGATGTGATGGAGGATTTCCAGCAAATTCTGCCTGTTACTAAGGCAAAGAGGCGTCTTCTCGATATTCTTAAGCGCATGGAGGAAGAAGATGCTACTATTGCCCTCACCAGAAACGGCGAACCGGTGGGCGTTATGATGACCCTTGCTCGCTACGAATCTCTCCTGGATACCATTGAAATATTAGGGAACAAAGATATTATGAGAGCTTTGGAGGCATCCACAAAAGATTTCAAGTCAGGCAAGGTTTTCACTGATGACGCGGTCTGGGAAGATTAATGCCCTATCGTTTGATGTATTCCAAGACTTGCCGAGATCAGATTAGGTCTCTCCATCCTCGAATAAAACCAATCGTCAAAGCCCGCATTCAAGAACTCAAGGAAAACCCTTTCCAAGGCAAGGCTCTTGAAAAAGAGCTTTCCGGTTACTACTCACTCGTGACCAAAAGATTTCGCGTCATTTATAACATTGATCATCAAAGCCATGTCGTTCAGATCCATTACGTGGGTCATCGGAAAGGCATTTATGAGTTGTTCAAGGAATTTGTGACGAAGCTTTAACTTCTTTGGCTTCAGACATTGGCCCCTTTCACTCCCTGAAGGCGGCAATTTTGTTGTAGATCCAGCCAATCAATGCGCCACTCATTGTCCCTAACGCAAAACCATAGCCAAATCCGATAATGCTTCCCAAAAAGGAGACTTTATAGCCAATGAAGTACTGGCTGAGGAGGCTTAAGTGCGGGCCCACCAACCTGCCCCCCTTGAGGACCAGCCAGTTGGTGGCAATAAATATGGCCAAGCCAAATAGCAAGCCAAGAACAAGCCCCAATGCCTTGGCGTTAAGCCATAGAATACCAGCAAAAAGTTTTTCTTCCTCTGTTTTTTGCGCTTCCTGTTTTTCTCTCACCTTCAGATCTCCCCATTCAACTTAACCGGGTTACAAATGATCGAAGAAATCCTTAAGGGACAACAACTCGGCTTTCCTTTTGACGCCATAAATGTACAAAGCAAGAAATAGGTTGCGAAGGTATGCCAACAACCACCCGAACAAGAACCCCCAAACGAAACTGTAACTAAAAGCAATAAAGGCCCCTTTTATTGTCACGGTATAACCCGCAAAATACTGCGAGAGAAGTCGAAGATTGGGCCCAACGACAAAGCCGCCTTGTATGACCAACCAAACAGTAGCCAAGAAAAGGAGCAGCCCTGAAACAGATCCCACGGCAGTCGCAAAAGCCAACTTGTCCATCCTGGCGAATGTCCTCGCAAGCACCTTTTCAGGAACAAGTCGCCCAACCGCAGCCTGCTTATCTTCTTCAAGATATACTTCCTCTTCGTTTACCTTCCACAGGTCGTGCTCTGCACCCAACATGTTTTCCACAGCCAGAATCCCTGTGTACATGGAGTGGTCCATGTTGTTATAGCGGTGCATGCCATTTCGGCCTATGGTTTGTAGATTGTCAATAGTCTTGACGAAATCTCGAATCACCTCAAGATGCTTCTCATACTCATGGTCATAGATGGGATAAGCCTTGGGCTGGCGTACCACAAGACCATCGATGACATCATCTTTTTTGGCCAGTCCCAATGCTGACAGTTCGCGCGCAGCCAGGTCTATGAGTTCTGCGTCAGACATGGTCCAGGTTCCATCACCCTCGTTACAGAAATACTCCATGCCAACACTTGTATTTTCTGGATCAGGGACCATGGCCGCACTCCAATTCTTGAAATTTTGAATCCGTCCTACCCTGACATCCGGGCTATGGATATATATCCACTGATCCGGGAATAGATCCTTTTTGTCGATGATGAGGACCACGATAATGAAAGCGCGATAAGAGAGTCTGCGAGCAGCCTCAAGGGCTCTGTCTGATACTTTCGGTTCAAGCATGGCGACAAGCCTGCTGATAGGCGTGCTGGAAATGAGATGTCCCACGGGAATTTCTTCTGTTTTTTTCCCCTGGATGCAAGTCATACTGGCTATACGACCATTTTCGTGCTGCAGGCTAATCGCTTCACAATTTCGCCGTACCTGACCACCCCCGGCTTCAACGGCTTCTCGAAAGCGCTCCCACATCATCCCTGGACCTTTTCGGGGATAGTAAAACTCGTTGACTAAGCTCTTCGCCTGTTGGACCCCTAAAAGGGCATTGGATACAGCCACGACGAGAGACAGGCCCTTGATGCGCTGCGCGGCCCAGTCGGCCCGAATCCGGCGGCAGGGGATGCCCCACACCTTTTCTGTGTATGTCTTAAAAAATGCCTCATAGAGGCGGCGCCCAAAACGATTAGACACCCATTGTTCAAAGGTCTCCTCTTCGGGGTGAGGCCAACATTGCGATCGGAAATAGCTTAGCAGGATCAGCAAGCTCTCCATGACGCCCAAGTTGAAGGAAGCATTTAAGAAATCAAGGGGATAGTTGAAGAAACGTCCCTGATAGTAGATGCTCGACATGCGGCGGATTCTGAGAAAATCCTCGCCCAGCATCTCCTGCCAGAGCTGGTTAATCTTCTGGTTCTTGCTAAAAAAGCGGTGGCCTCCTATGTCAAAATAATAGCCTTTGTAGGTCTCGGTGCGCGCGATCCCTCCGACCTTGTCCGCTTTTTCAAGGACAACGGGCCGAATACCCCGCTTGATGCACTCATAGGCTGCACTGAGGCCTGCCGGACCGGCCCCTACGATAACAACAGGTTCCTGCCTCATGACCGTCGTCTTTTCATCCGGTAATTCACAAAGCCAATAAAAAAAGCCAGGCCGCTATAAAAAAAATAAAACCAGTGCCAGGGGATTGTCTTCAAAGCGAAACGCAGGCCCCGTTTATCATAGAAAAATCGGTAGAGATCCCAATTGAGGGCAAGGAGTGCCATTGCAACAACCATAGCAAAAACAACAAGCTGCGGAATGAACCATGCCCCCAGCAGGGCCAGCAGCAATAGAAAGATAAATATAACGCTTATGCGGTTGGAGATTTTTACATTCAGGTCATCAATAAACTGACCCTCATTGAGGATCAAAGCGGTCCAAGGCAGCGCACGATAAAAAAAATCCGCCTTTAACAGAGACCCCAGGCTCCAGCGCTTCAAGTGTTTGACCTGGAGTGCCTTTAACAGCCCAATTCTATAACCGGCCCTCTTGAGCCGGTAACCTAACTCGATATCCTCGATGGAAGGACGGCGATACCCTTCGTCAAAACCACCCATGGCCTGAAAGACCTCGCGGCGGATGGCCCCGCAAGCAGCCCAAAAGGTAGAAGCATCCCTGTTCGCAGTCTGGTGAACGTAGTGGTGAAGCAAGTTTTTATACTGGGAGAGAAAATTAGTCTCGAACGGTTCATCATCATAAGAACCGAAAATAGCAGCCAACTCGGGATTGCCTTGAAAAGCAGCAGCCATTTGGCTCATGGCATCCCGAGGGATGGTCACGTCAGCATCTACGAAAAACAGAATATCTCCTTTAGCTTTGTGGGCACCGAGATTCCGTGCTCCTGCAGGTCCCACAGGCGAAGGTATTTTTAGCACCTGGGCGCCAAAATCCTCGGCCATACGCCAGGTGCCATCTGTCTCCCCGTCGGCCACCACGATGATCTCTTTGGGAGGGGAATCCAAGGCTGCCAAACCCAGGAGGCACCTCCGGAAACGCCTGCCCCCGTTGTGCACCGGCACGATGATTGAAAACGTCGGCTCAGAAGAGGCGATCATAGATCGGCAAGATTCCATGGAAGGACCCGTTATCGGGACCAAAAAGGACGTTGGGCTAGGGGAAAGCTAGGTAGGAAGCAGCTTAGGACAGGTCTTAGGGAAGCGACATTTCCCAGTTCAAAAAAGGTTCAAAAAATGGGATGCCATCGGACAAAGTTCTGCTGCAAAGGAGCCGTTTGGCAAAGCTATTGTGAACCATACATGATCTGGGCTAAGTTTCTTAAACGTGCTGACCAAGGCGTCGCCGTCACTCAAGGCAGGGATTGACCCTTTTATGATGCCTGCAGCACAGATCGATACAATTGATCCATGTCTGTCACAAGTCGCTCCTGACCGTGGTGCGCCATGGTGTGCCCTTTCCCCCTTTGTCCCATTTCCTTGCACAAGCCTGGATGATCCAAGAGATATTGAAGCCCCTTCGCAAAACCTCTTGCATCCCCTGACTTTACCAAGACCCCATGTTGACTGATTTCAAATGAACCAACTTCTAATGGCGCGTTTTGTATGCCGCAGCTTCCAATCAACTCTCTGACCCCTCCCACATCTGTCGCCACGACGCCGACACCAGATGCCAGTGCTTCGATGACCGCTACCGGTGTCCCTTCGTTGTCAGAAGTGAGGGCGAGTATGTCCAGGTCGGCATAAAGGGGTGCCAGGTCCTTCACCCAACCAGTAAACGTCACCCGTTCTGCGAGGTGCATCTTGCGCGCCAGTCTCTCGACGGCGGAACGCAGTTCGCCGTCCCCCACGACCAAAAAATGTGTTCTCATGTTTCTGTTCGTTTCTGTAAGCAGCTGGACCGTTTCAAGAAACATTCGGTGGTTCTTGATCGGGGTCAGACGGCCAACGATCGCCACCAAACTGATTCCATTTTCCCCAAGGCCAAGGCTCTCTCGGAACCGCCCTTTTTTGAAATAGCATTGGTCAAACGATGTCAAATCAAAGCCCAGCCGAACGACCCGGTACTGCTCCTCCCGGCCAATGCCGAAATCGTTGCTTAGCTCTTCACGCTGCTTTTCGCTAACAACCACTATGATGTCAGTCAGCTTGGCGAGAAGTTTCTCAACCCAAAGAATCAGTCTCACCTTTAGAGGGGAAAAGTAACCTCGGAGGACGTGCCCGTGAAAGGTATGCACCACCCTGCATTCTTGCTTTAGGACTTCAGATTGCCCGCCGGTCATCATGCCCCGAAAAATCGTCCGAACCCAGCTTTGAACTTTGAACTTCGAGCTTTGAACTTTATTGTATACAAACGCTGCCAGTCTCCCCACCGTCCCGGCTTTCGCCGTATGGGTGTGGACGATCTGCGGTCGAAATTTGAAAAGGAGCCTCAAAATGCGAAAAAGGGCGAGGAGATCATCAAGAGGTCGAACGCTTCGGCTGAGTCTAGGAATAACAACCGGCTTAACCCCTTGTACCTCAGCCAGATAAGCCATGTCACCCTCCTCAGAACCCACTATGCCGGTCACCAGCATGGTATCGTAGCCCAGGCTTCGCATGCTGCGGGTGAGCGTGATCGTGTGCACAGCCGGCCCCCCGATATTGAGGCGGCCTATGAAACGCAGCACTCGGATATTTCCTTCACGCATTGATTCAACACCATGGCTCAGCTTGTTTCTCGTACAATTCACCCTAACCAGCGTTCTCTCCACATCTCCCACATCAAAAGGGACCACAGACGATGTTGATGGTTCGCGTGGCCAGCAAGGTGTTCCCGCATTTTCTTCTCAACCAAGCCTTCATTAAATAGACCCTCCTCTTTTAGACGCTCCGGGGAAAGATAAGACAAGAGCAACTCCTTCAGCTCATCCCGAAACCACCGATCAATAGGAACGCCAAAGCCCATTTTGGGCCTTTCAAACAACTTGCTCGGCACATATTGGGCTAGAAGCTTCTTCAAGAGATACTTCCCGACGCCCCTTCTATATTTGACATTCTCTGGCAGCCTTGACGTATACTCTACGACCCGATGGTCCAGCAGGGGTACGCGAACCTCCAAACTAACCGCCATGCTTGCTCTATCTACCTTTGTCAGCAGGTCATCGACCAGATACGTGCCCTGATCAATCCGCATAAGTCTCGAAATAACGGGCCACATCTGGGTCTTTCTAAACATTTCCTCATATAGACATTCTGGAATCCCTTTGCCGGTCAGAGTCAAGATGTCATCGGCTTCCCAAAGGCAGATGGTCGTCCGGTAGAGTTCCATGACGTCACCTCCACGCATCAGAGCCGCTAGCAGCTTGCGCCATTTGTCATCAAAATTGGCCACTTGGAGCCATCCCGGAAGGTGGCCTCTCAGGGGTTGATAGAATCTATTCACCCACTCGGACGGCACCGTAGCCAATAATAGGCCCAACATTTTCCTAACGCCATCGGGGAGTCTGTGAAAAGTGTCAGCCATGGCCCGCGTACTCCAGTAACGCACATATCCGCAGAACTGTTCATCACAGCCGTCACCAGAAAGGGCCACCGTGACCTGAGACCGGGCAACGCGACTGATGAGATAGGTTGGGATAGCGGACGAATCGGCAAAGGGCTCATCATAGATTTCAGGCAGCAGAGGAATGACCTCCAGAGCCTCTTTTCCCGTCACGTAAAACTCCGTGTGCTCTGTGCCCAGGTGGCTGGCCACCCTTCTTGCCCACGGTGCCTCGTCAAATTCCTCATCGTCAAATCCAATACTGAATGTTCGCACCGGGGCGCTGTTGACCTTTTGCATCAAGGCCGCGACCAGAGACGAGTCGACCCCGCCGCTGAGCAGCGCCCCGAGAGGGACATCACTGACAAGACGATCCGACACAGCCTGGGTCAGGAGATGGTCTAATTCCTCCAGGACCTCTGCTTCCTGAGGAGCCTTCGCTATCGCGCCTTCATCTTTTTCGGGGAGCTCCCAGTACGGCAGGACACGGAGTCCACGTCCATCATAAACCGCGTAGTGACCGGGGAGGAGTTTAAAGGTGTCTCTAAAAATAGTTCTCGGGGCCGGAATGTACTGATAGTGCAAAAAAAGAGGGAGGGCGGCAGGATGCAGGTCTTTTGGGAAGCCTTTTAGGGCCATGAGAGCCTTGAGTTCAGAGGCAAAGAGAAGGTGTCCGGCCGAGTAGTGATAGTATAAAGGCTTGATCCCTAAACGATCTCTTGCCAAGAAGATATATTTCTTCCTGGCATCCCACAGAGCCAGAGCAAACATGCCTACGAATTTATGGAGGCAGTCGATGCCCCATTCAACGTAAGCCTTCAGCACGACTTCCGAGTCGGTGGCGCTTCGAAACAAGTGACCGCGGCCTTCAAGGGTCTTTCGGATCTCCCGAAAATTGTATACCTCCCCATTATAAACAATGCGGACGCTGCCATCCTCACTCGTCATGGGTTGTTGGCCCGCCCTGGTCAAGTCAATAATAGCTAATCTGGCGTGACCCAAGCCAATTCCGGACTCTTCATCAAGAAAAAGGCCCGTATCATCCGGGCCACGATGGTTTAGGCATGAAGCCGCTTCTGGGAGGCTGTCTCGTAGCGAAACGAAACCCCGATTCGTCTTAAAACCGACGATGCCACACATAACTAGACAGGTCCTCGCGTCTTTTTATGATGAGAGGCCTTTGCATAACCTTGTCTCGCTCTTCGATATGAGGTTTTTGACCCATCTACGTGCTCACTTGCTAAATCGCAAAAACTCGGCCTAACGGCCTCAAATCCCGACGGAGTCGGGACGGTTTGCCCACTGACGTGGGACGCTCGTTTCGCCCGGATGGGTACCCCAAAAATCTCATAATTTTCGCTTTCCAAAGTTATGCAAAGCTCTCGATGAGGGAACTGCACATTTTAAAAAGGTTTTCATTAACGTCTTCGCAGCGGGGGCATACTACAAAAAGCTAGGCATTACCTTGGAAGCTGTGACTAAAAGACTCTCCTTCTTCTCACCAAAGTGGTGTATAATTTTTGGTACTCTCTAACCGTATCAGCAAGTGCATAGTGTTGCCCTATACGCTTCCTAGCTCTACGGCCCAGTTCTTCCCTTCGCACTCCGCCCATCTCAATCAATTTTAGGCAGGCCGAAGAGAGGGCGGCAGCGTCATTGGATGGAACCACATAACCCGTATCCCCCACTATGGCGGCCGAGTCACCCACATCTGTGACAACGCAAGGGACACCTGAGGCCATGGCTTCGCCAATGATATTTGGAAATCCCTCACCGTAAGATACTGAAGAAGCGATATCCAGGGCTGCTGTAATATTTTGTATATCACTTCGCTCTCCCAAAAGATGAAAGTGGTCTTTCCAAGCATCAGGAATCTGCCCGGCCATTATCTTGTTTCCCCACGTTACATCTCTGCCCGCTAAAACAAAGTGCACATTTCTTCTTTTTTGAAGCACTAAGCACGCTGCTTTGATGAATGTCGAATGATCTTTCATCGGGTCATAGCGGGCAATAAAACCGATCAGTAGAAGTCTGTTTCGCCTGTTCTCAAACCTTTTCTGTTCTCCACGTTCCGTGTTCCCCTTATGACTTAAGCCCAGTTCCACCAGTAATTTTGCCTTGGCCTGTTCACGGGGTTTAAATTTTTCAACGTCAAATCCATTGGGAATCACTTTCCAACGGTTGGCCTTATAACCAAGATTAATGTGAAACCTTACAGCCTCTCTTGAATTTGTAATCATTGCGGCGGGTAAACCAGATAAAAATGAGCATAATCTGATGGTCCACTTTGTCGACGGGCGATATTTCGCTAACTCTATGTAAGAACAGCGAATATTCCAGCATATATTTGAAATCCCTGCCAACTTCCCGAATATTAGCCCCAGTAAATCAGCATGATAAAGCCATGTTTGCAAGATAGTCGGTTTTTCCAAACGCAGCAACCGCCACAGCCGAACTAACCCTCGAAGGGTTAGCCTGCCACTAGGCATGCCCAGAACATGAACGCCGAAACCTTGGTTCATCAACCTCCGCCCAACCGATCCAATATCTGTCAGACTAACGACTTCATTCGAGAAATCATCACTCCGCATACGACACAAGAGTCTTTCAAGCATCATTTCTGCTCCACCAGTCTCCAAAGTCGTGATCAAATGAACAACGCGGATCGGCATTGCTGAGTGAAGTAACTCACCTCGTTAACTCAATGACACTCAATATGCGTTCACTTATTTTGGGCCATGCATAGAACTCCTCGGCTGCACGGCGTCCATTCCTACCCAGCTTTTCACACAAAGTGGGATTGCAGAGCAGTTCGTCTATTCCTTCAACCAGAGCCTCCACATTATCAGGCTCAACTACACATCCGCATTTGTGTTCGTTAATGATCCTTTCCAGGCCACCTACCATGGTCGTTACAATAGGCCTCCCGCATGCCATATATTCAAAGATTTTGAGCGGCGATAAACCTGTCAGATCATTCCTCTGGGTATCGAATGGTGCCAGGCAAAGCGTCCCAGCATTGATGTAGTGAGGCACTTGGTCATATCTTACCTTACCGGCAAAAATGACCTGCCTTTCTAAGGCTTCATTTTTCACTAACATTTTGAGATTCTGTAGTTCATAGCCATCACCTACCACAAGCAGCTTCAATGTGGGATGGTTGCCAATCAAGGATTTCAACGCCAAAATGGCGTTCTCTACACCATGCCATTTCTTCAGAGATCCCACAAAGACTAAGTAAGTATAACTTGGATCGATACCCAATTTCATGCAAGCAAGCTCTAATGGCATCGGCCTCGATATTTTTACATTAGCCCCATTGGAGACAACATGAACTCTATTTTGATTCACGCCATACGTAGACAATACAAAACTGCGAATCTCATCGGTTACTGCCATAATCGCGTCAGCAAGCCTGTAACAAATTCCGTCGAGGTATTCACTCACCAAAATCTTCCATTTTGCCAGTCCGTATAAACGTTTCTGTTCTGAGTCTAGCCCGTTGATCTCCGTAGCATATCGAATAGCAAAGGGCTTGAAACATAGAACAGGGATAAACTCCAGCATGGAATGCCTGCTGTAAATGATATCAATTCCATTTGACACAAAATGCTTTAGAAAATAGAAAATTACTGAAAAATTGTAGACCATGGTCAGGGCAAAACTTGGCTTCAACCCGAAGGTCCTCACTTTCACGATTTTTGTGAAAAGACTCTGAGAGGGTTTTCCTGGGACATCGGGTACGAACAAACTCACCTCATGCCCCAGCCTCTGCCAATTCTCGCATACTTCAAACACATGACGTGATTCGGCAGCTTCTCTGGTGATGTCAATAATGCCCAAGTACGCAATTTTCACACTGATCCCGTGGCCCCAATAAGAGCGGAAGTCTTTTTGTTCTCCTTCTCTTCTCTTGAAAGAGCGGCGTAGATGGTTAGCAACTTTTTGGCCTCCGCCTCAGCGTTCAAATATTTGGCTGCCTCTACGGCTTTCCGTTTTCTTTCCTCGATTTGTCCGGCAGTCAAAGCGTTGAGTTTAACGGCGCAGTCCCGAAGATCAAAAGAACCATTCACCCAACCGCACTCGTGAGCCTTAACATATTGAGCCATTTCCGGCGAAGGACCAATGAAAATGGCTAGCCCTGCCATGATAAACTCAAAGAATTTGTTGGGCAGGACAAACTTTTGGTTCAGATTGAACCAGGGGAGCAGAAAGATGCCAATGTCATACTGATTGAGCTCCCGGCTGATATATCGCATATCCACCGCATCTTTGAAAAAGACTCTATTAGGCACCTTCCTCTGGGCCATTTCTTTTAAAGACCGCAAATAATTGCCGTCTGAGTCACTGACTAAGTAAAATGTGAGACTGAATCTCTTATCCAGAAGAGTCATAAGATCGACGGCTTTCTCCAAATTACGACGAGCCGAAGCCTTGCCGTGGTGAACCACTCTTATCTGATCATTTCTCACTGGGTTGAATAGGAGCTCCTCATATGGAGGGGCATTTAGAATTATTGTTGGGTTCAATGAAAATCTCTCACGATACAGCGCTGCAATACCAAGGGATACGGTGGTCATCGCTTGGACATCTCGCCCATATTTTCGAAGGATCCAGGTATAATATGACATGAAAAGTCTTTCAGGGGCCATTCTATTTACAACATTGTCTGGGGAATACTCGTGAGCGTCGTATACCACTTTTGCTTTCCATCGTCTTGCTGCCTTGACGGCAATGGGCAAGGTCTCGGGATCGTTGGCATGGTAAACATCAAAACGATTGCCAAGACAAAACTCTAGCATCTCTATATAGTCTGTGTTCATGCGTCCGTATAGTTCGTTTAGAGAAGGCATAAACCGACCAAAGGCGAGGAGCATTGCTGAGATCAGTTTCAGGCCCACATTTTTCCTCTGCCGTTCATGAATCATATAAGTACAGACATGGCGGAGCTCTGGTCTATGGTAACCGATCGCAGTGACGGCATAATGATTCCGCAGTGCCATGGCCTGCCTGAAAACACGAGGATCTCTATCCAATGGGGAAAATGACATTAAGCAGACCTTTTTCATGTTCCTGCTTTTACCAGCACTACGCAATACCCATCACCTGCAAGTTCGCCTCTCATCTCCTTTAAAATAGAGGCTCAAGCGGTAAAGAGAGTCTAAATGTCGTCATCAAGTTCGTCGTCTTCCTCTTCATCTTTTCCCTTTTTCTGGATCGGGGGCAGAGGTTTTTTGGCCAAGTCCATCATGTCCTGTATATCCTTTTTCTGGGCTTCAAACCACGGCACATCCCCAAGGCCAATGAGGTTTCGGCCGTCAATAATCGCTACTGTTCTCTCCCCATATGTACCGACACTATCGAGTTCTCCGTCAAAGATAATCAGGCTGATCTTTTTCTCCAGTTTCCGAAAAAGGTGATCTCTCGTTCTTCGGGGAATATGCTCAAGAACCTTCTCATGGATGATAATCCACTGCTCACCAGAATGAATGGCACTCAGCAGGCCAAGTGAATACCTGATTTCTGGCCCAATATGATCCCATTTTTCCCTCGAAATGGGTCTATTTATATCCTCTGGAAGCCGTGAAATCATTTCTTCAGAAATACCGTTATCCCGAAGATCACGCCGTAAAGTCTCAAGATCGTAGCTCTGAGGAAAACAGAACAGTTCTCGAAGGGAAAGCCCTTTTAGGTACCCATTCCTTTCTGTGATCACATTCGTGGATTTCAAAACTTTCTCCACACGCCCCTGTTTACGCCCGAGCAGACACTTCAAGTACGTTGGAATGTCATAGAAATTGAATTCAAATGGCGCTCCAAGTGCCAGAATATCACCGCTTTTTATGACCACAGAAGACGCGCACTCCCTAAGTGGGCTGGATTGAAGCTCGATTTTGTATCTTCGAACGACCGAGTTTTCTTCTCTTGCAGTGCCATCAAAAGAATCCAGAAAATTGAAATACCGGGAAAACTGCGGATAAAACCGATTGATACTCGTGAAAGTAATGATTGTAGTTTTCAAATGATTCAGACAGTACCTCAAGGCAATTAAATACACAATGAGTCGGCCCCAGTGAGCATTGTCTATTAGGGCACTTCCCCCAAGTATGATGACCACAATAGACAGCATTATTGCCATTACAATATCATTGATGAATTTTGCTTCCTCAATCGTCTGAAATCGCCCCCGGTATCCTTCTATATTCTTGTTAATGTCTCCTGTGTTATAACGCGCAGCCATCCATTCAACAAAATCCTCATCAATAACAGTCAGGCGCCCAGCCGCCTGCAGAATATTTAGCTTTTCCTTTGACGCTCCTGGAGCATAAAGTTCTAGCTTTCTGGAAGAAGCAGCTCCTTTCAGGTTATTCCTGTAATGAAAAAACATAGACATGCCCATAATGCAAAACACACTTATGGTAAGACCAAAATTGATGTAAACAAGAGCAGCTAATGCAACGACAAAGGTTACGCTTGGCTGAACAAGCATGATGAGCATACGAAAGATCCGGCCGCAGAACCTAGCATCACTTCGCGCCATGGTAAGCAGCACACGATTATCGTACAATGAAAACGCACCAGGAGAGCAAAGACCCCGGAGATAAGCGATTTTAGAAAGCACCCTTTTTGAACAGAAGCTCTCATATGAACACGCAACTGTGATGATTTTGCTTCTTGAATAATAGACCAAGAACGCTGAGGACAGAAGAAGTAGGGAGAGAGCTCCAACGGAAATGGAAAAGAAGTATGCTGATCGCGGTTGGATATGATACCCAACTATGTCAAACGGTTGTGCTGTTTCTAACGCACGGGCATAATAAATGATTTGACCAATAGCACAAATCTGAAGGAATGTACCAAGTATACCTGTGAGGAGTATCAGGATAGAATCCTTCTTGAAACGCAAGACGGAATCCTTGACAAGCCTCATAAACACAGAAAAATATCTCATCAAGGATCGAGATAAAGGATCGTAAGAGCTATTATCCGACAAAAATCGCCTTTGTTCCAGGGACACCTGCTTATGGTCAATATTACGGGAAAATGCGAAAATCACATGAGTTTATTTTCAAATTACAGATTCTGTCCTTATTACTCACTTTCCCTGCTCAATTGACCTGATATCCCTCGTATTTTTGAAAGTATGCTACGAGAAAATCAAAACTCCATTTTCTTAATCAAAGTTCCACCAAATTGGGTGCGCCAGGATACCCACAAGCTCACCTCTTTGCCGTTTCTCTCTCCGGCCAAACCACCGTCTACCATTCCTATTCTCTCTACGTTGTAGCTTTCCACCTGAATCGGTGTAATATGTGTCCCAATACAACTCTTCTGACTCATACTCTAGCCCAAAGTCAAACATCGACACCTCACCGAGTGTAACAGTTTTCCCTCCTTCTTCACCATTATAGAGAATAGTCCTCGGTCCCCCGTATCTCCCGCACCACTCCATGAATATTTCGTAATTTCTGAAATGGTATTCTCTGCAAATCTTATCTCCATGAGCGGTTGAACCTCTAATTGGAATCCCTATGGAGGAAAAAAAAGCCATTTCCTGACTCAGCAGTTTAACCGGGTCTACACTATACTTAAGGCCGGTAACCACAAGATTGTTGTGCAAGTTAATTTCATGACCCAAATCGTGCAAATGCTCTACCAAATCCACCAGAATTCGCGTGTGTCGTATGCGGTCTCCTTCTAAGGTCCCATAGTACCAAGCTGAGTGAAGTACGCAGTATGTTGACTTAATTCCTCTTTTGTTTTCCCATTCGGCCATTTTCTGCGCCGTCTCGAAATCATGGTCGATGTCGTGCCTGATAATTAGAATTTTACGGTCTCTCGTGTTATCAATGCCAACATAATCGATATAGGGCATGACTTCAAAATCTCTGGTGTACTTTGAAAGAAGCTTTTCGTAATCCTTCTTAGTAAATGCTTTTCGTTTAGTGAATTGACGCCTCTTTCTTTTGATTATATGACGCGGAATATCAACATAAC
>Ga0272444_10000545_pt1 | contig 39666 bp, 37 predicted proteins | sample SSMForm13_FD_201033 | JGI IMG/M metagenome (GOLD analysis project Ga0272444, IMG submission 201033) | Marine sediment archaeal communities from Little Sippewissett salt marsh, Falmouth, MA, United States - SSM-Form-13 | ecosystem: Environmental > Aquatic > Marine > Wetlands > Sediment ... | reverse complement strand
CGCATCATTTCAGGGATCGCGGCCGAACTCCCCGGCGCCTGAGGCCGGGGCAGGTCGCCCTCCGGCCCAAGCGCCGCCAAGAAAGATGAAACGGTAATAAGTCAAAAACCAGACGGTTTCGAAAAAAGTTCAAGCTACGGCGCGCAAATCTCAGCGGCGTGAGGCGTACTTATGCACGCCGCAGCGACTTCGAGATGCAGCGCAACGCAGAGATTGGACTTTTTGCGGAACCGTCAAGAAAGGGATCCGCATGCCGCCCGGCGTCGATATTCTGGTCACCCACGGCACCGTTTTGACCATGGACGGCGCCGGCACCCGGATCGATGACGGGGCGGTGGCGGTTGCCGGCGATCGCATCCTGGCGGTCGCGCCGGCCGAACGCCTGGCCGCGATTCCGGCCAAAAAAATCATCGATGCCCACGGCGGCATCATCATGCCCGGGCTGATCAACACCCACACCCACGCCGCCATGACCTGCTTCCGGGGGCTGGCCGACGACCTGCCCCTGATGAGCTGGCTAAACGACCACATCTTCCCGGCCGAATCCCGCCTGACCGAAGAGATCGTCCACCAGGGGGCCCTGCTGGGCTGCGCCGAAATGATCCTTTCGGGGACCACCTGCTTCTGCGACATGTACCTGTTCGCGGATGGCGTGGCCCGCGCCGCCCACACAGCCGGCCTGCGGGCCGTGGTGGGCGAGGTCCTCTTCGACTTTCCCTCGCCCAATTACGGCCGTGCGGAAAACGGGTTGGCCTATACCCGGCGCCTGGCCGCCCGCTGGGCCGCCGATCCCCTGATCGGGGTGGCCGTGGAACCCCACTCGCCCTACCTGTGCGCCCCCGAGCTGCTCTGCCAGTCAGCCGATCTGGCGCGCGAACTCCAGCTGCCCCTGGTCACCCACCTTGCGGAGACCGCCGGCGAGGTAACCCGGATCAGGTCGCGCCACGGCCGCACGCCGGTGGGCCATCTGGCCCAGCTCGGCATCCTGGAGCCCCGCCTGCTGGCCTGCCACTGCGTCCAGCTGACCCCCGAGGACATCGCGCTCCTGCAGGCGGCGGATGTCAAGATCGCCCACAACCCGGAAAGCAACATGAAGCTCGCCTCGGGCATCGCCCCGGTCCCGGCACTCCTGGCTGCCGGCCTGTGCGTCGCCCTGGGCACCGACGGGTGCGCCAGCAACAACGATCTGGACCTCTTTCTGGAAATGGACACGGCCGCCAAACTCCACAAGGTGGCCACCCTGGACCCCACCGCCCTGCCGGCCGAGCAGGTGCTGAAAATGGCCACCATCAACGGCGCCCGCGCCCTGGGCCTGGAGACGATCACCGGGTCGTTGGAGCCCGGCAAGCGGGCCGATCTGATCGTCATCGACTGCCGCAAGCCCCACCTGACCCCGCTCTACAACCCCGCCTCGCACCTGGTCTACGCCGCCCGCGGCGGCGACGTGGACACGGTGATCATCAACGGGCGGCTGGTCATGGAAAACCGCGGACTCTGGAGCCTGGATCTCGAACGGGTCACCGCCGACGTCCGGGCGATCGCAGCCCGGCTCGGGGCCGGATCCATGGCGAACTGAAAGCCGCCCCATGACCTACGACACCCTGGTTCACAACGGCATCGTGCTCACCGTCAACCCGGCCTTTGACATCTTTTCCCCGGGGTATGTTGGGATCCGCAGCGGCCGGGTCGCCGCCCTGGGGCCGGTCGATCCGGACGGCGCACGACCGCGGGCTGAAACGTGCATCGACGCCCGCGGCGGCATCATCATGCCGGGACTGGTCAACACCCACACCCATCTGCCGATGACCCTTTTCCGCGGCCTGGCCGACGACCTGCCCCTGGAAACATGGCTGCACGACCACATCTTCCCGGCGGAGAGCCGGCATATCACCCCCGCTACGGTGGGCTGGGGCGCCCGCCTGGCATGCGCCGAAATGCTCCTGTCGGGCACGACCACCTGCTGCGACGGCTATTTCCTGGAGGACCAGGTGGCCGCGGCCGTGGCGGACGCGGGGATGCGGGCGGTGCTGGGCCAGGGGGTGATCGATTTCCCGGCCCCGGGCGTTCCCTACCCCGGGGACAACATCACCGCGGCCCGCGATTTCCTGGTGCGCTGGCGCTCGCGGACGCCGCTGATCACCCCGGCGGTCTTCTGTCATTCGCCCTACACCTGCAGCCCCGAGACGCTGCGCGCGGCCAAGGCGCTGGCCGCCGAACACGGCGCCCTCTTCCAGATCCACGCCGCCGAAACCCGCCAGGAGTGCGACGCAAGCCGCGCCCACCACGGCCTCTCGCCGATCGCCTTCCTGGACCGCTTGGGCCTTCTGAGCCAGGGGACCCTCCTGGTGCACTGCGTCTGGGCCGACGGCCGCGACATCGCGCGCATCGCCGCCGGCGGGGCCGCGATCTCCCACAACCCGCAAAGCAACATGAAGCTCGCCAGCGGGATTGCGCCGGTCACCGACTTCCTGGCGGCCGGGATCAGCGTGGGTTTAGGCACCGACGGCTGCGCCAGCAACAACGACCTCGACCTGCTGCACGAGATGGACACCGCGGCCAAGCTCCATAAGGTTAAAAGCGGCGACCCGACGGCCTGCCCGGCCCGGACCGTGGTCGAGATGGCCACCATCCGCGGCGCTGAGGCCATCGGCCTCGGCGCGGTCACCGGCTCGCTTGAAATCGGCAAGGCCGCCGACATCATCGTCCTGGCCGCCGATGCGCCCCACCTGGTGCCCCTCTACCACCCGGCCTCGCACCTGGTCTACGCCGCCCGCGGCGACGACGTCCGGGAAGTCCTCGTGGCCGGGCGGCGCCTGGTGGCCGATGGCCGGCCGCAAAGCCTCGATCTGGCCGAAATCCGCCGCCAGGTGACGGCCATCGCCCGCAAGATCCGCCCTTCCAACGGCAGCTGAGGACCCGTCGATGACACTTGCCCACATCATCCGCTCGGCCCGGGGGGAACAACCCGCCGAACTGGTCTTTGAAAACGCCCGCATCCTCGATGTCTTTTCCGGTCAAATCGTCCACGGCGACCTGGCCGTGAGCGCCGGCACGATCCTGGGGATCGGCCCCTACACGGGCCGCCGCCGCATCGACCTGGGGGGCCGCTACCTGGCCCCGGGCTTCATCGACCCCCACGTGCACATCGAAAGCGCCATGACGGTGGTGGCCGAATTCGCCCGGGCGGTGGTGCCCTGCGGCACCACCACGGTGTGCGCCGATCCCCACGAGATCGCCAACGTCTTGGGCGCGGAGGGCATCAACACCATGCTGCGGGCGTCCACCGGCCAGCCCCTGAACGTTTTTTTCACCCTCCCGTCCTGCGTACCGGCGACACCGATGGAGACCGCCGGGGCCGTACTGGGCGCCCGCGAGCTGGCCCCTTATTTTGAAGACGAGCGGGTCGTGGCCCTGGGGGAAATGATGAACTTCCCCGGCGTGCTGCACGCTGACCCGGAGGTCTTGCGCAAAATCGAAATCGCCCGGAGCCACCGCAAACCGGCCGACGGCCACGCGCCCGGCCTGGCCGGGCTGGACCTCAACGCCTATGCCGCGGTGGGCATCGCCAGCGACCATGAGTGCGCCACGGCGGCCGAAGCGCGCGCTAAACTCGCCGCCGGGATGCACATCATGATCCGCGAGGGCAGCGCCGCCCGTAATCTGGCCGCGCTTCTGCCGGTGGTGGACCGCCACAGCGCCCGCCGCATGATGTGGTGCACGGACGACCGCCACCCCCACGACCTGCTGGGCGAGGGCCACATCGACAGCATCGTGCGCCAGGCCATCCGCCTGGGGCTCGACCCCATGACCGCCATCCAGATGGCGACCCTCAACCCGGCGGAGTACTTCGGCCTGAAAACCCTGGGGGCCATCGCGCCCGGTCGCCAGGCCGACCTGGTGGTCTTCTCCGATCTGGGCTGCCCGCGAATCGAGGCGGTCTATGTCCGCGGCGTGGAGGTCGCCCGCGACGGCCGGATGACCGTGGCGCGCCAGGCGCCGGCCGCCGGTGTTTTGCCCACCCGCATGGATGTTCCCCTGGAGCGGGTGGACCTGCGGGTCCCGCTTGAGGGCGAGCGGATGCGGGTGATCGTGATCGTGCCCGACCAGATCGTCACCCGGCAGGAGATCCTGGAGGTCACCGCCCGGGACGGGGCCGCGGTTGCCGACCCCGGGCGCGACCTGCTCAAGATCGCTGTGGTCGAGCGCTATACGGGAAGCGCCCGCACCGGCATCGGCTTTGTCCGCGGCCTGGGGCTCAAACGGGGGGCCCTGGCCGCCAGCGTGGCCCACGATGCCCACAACCTGATCGTTGTCGGTGCCGATGACGGCGCCATGCGGACCGCGCTGGCGGCCCTGGTGGCGACAGGCGGGGGGCTGGTCGCCGTCGGCCGGCGCGGGGTCCGGGCGCAATTGCCTCTGCCGGTGGCCGGCCTGATGTCGCCGGAGCCGGTGGAGCGGGTCAAAGCCGCCCTGGACGGGCTGCTGCGGGCGGCATGGGACCTCGGCACACCCCTTCGAGACCCCTTTATGACCCTGTCCTTTCTGGCCCTGGCGGTGATCCCCGAGCTGAAGATCACCGACCGGGGGCTGATCGACGTCAACCGGTTTGCGCCGGTTCCCCTTTTCATAACCTGAACCCACAAGGACGCCCCCATGACCACCGAGCACTCCAAACTGCGCCCGATCTGGCGCGATGACCGCACCGACAAGGTCAGAATCATCGATCAGCGCCTGCTGCCCCACCAGCTGGCCCTGGTCGAACTGGAGACCGTCGCCGATGCCGCGGAGGCCATCCGCGAAATGTCCGTGCGCGGCGCCCCGCTGATCGGGGTCACCGCCGCATATGGGCTTTTCCTGGCCGCCCGGGCCGGCAATGGCCCAGGAGCGGATGACGACAGTCTCCGGCAGGCCGCGCAGCTCCTCAAAGAGGCCCGCCCGACGGCCGTCAACCTCGCCTGGGCGGTGGCGCGCGTTCTCGGGGCCGCACTCTCCGTCCCGCCTGCCGCGCGCCCGGCCGCCGCCCGGCAGGCAGCCGACGTCATCTGGCAAGAGGAGTTGGAGAACTGCCGCCGCATCGGGGAAGCCGGGCTGCCCCTGATCCGCGCCATTCAGACCTTGGGGGGCGGCCAAACCGTCAACATCCTGACCCACTGCAATGCCGGCTGGCTGGCATGCGTGGATTACGGCACCGCCACCGCCCCGATCTACCTGGCCGCCGAGGCCGGGATCGACGTCCACGTGTGGGTGGATGAAACCCGGCCGCTCAACCAGGGGTCGCGCCTGACCGCCTGGGAGCTGGGCCAGCGGGGGGTCCGCCACACCATCGTCACCGACAACGCCGGTGGCCATCTGATGCAGCACGGCATGGTGGACATGGTGATCGTGGGCACCGACCGCACCACCTGCACCGGCGACGTCGCCAACAAGATCGGCACCTACCTCAAGGCCCTGGCGGCGCGGGACAACGGGATACCGTTCTACGTGGCGCTGCCCTCCAGCACCTTCGACTGGCAGCTGCGCGACGGGGTCGACGAGATTCCCATCGAGGAGCGCCCGGCCGATGAGGTGCGCTACGTCCAGGGGCTGGCGGGCGACCGCCTGGAGCGGGTGCTGGTGCCGCCGGCGGCCAGCCCGGCGGCCAACTACGCCTTCGATGTCACCCCGGCACGCCTGGTGACCGGCTTTATCACCGAGCGCGGGGTCTGCAAGGCGACGGAAGCCGATATCCGCCGCCTCTTTCCCGACAAGATCCCACCGGAGTGAATCCTCCTTGACTTTTCGACCCCGAGATTCTTAAATCGCCCCATGTTGACCGAACTGGACAAAAAGATCATCTCATCCATCCAGGGGGACCTGCCGATCACCGCCCGGCCCTACCGGGACATCGCCCGCAGCCTGGAGATCTCCGAGGAAGCGCTCCTGGAGCGCCTTGAAAGCCTTTGCCGGATGGGGGTCATCCGCCGCTTCGGCGCCACCCTGCGCCACCAGAAGTCCGGATTCGAAGCCAACGCCATGGTGGCCTGGCAGGTGGACGAGGAGCGGATCGATGCGGTCGGCAACCAAATGGCGGGCTTCGGCGAGGTCTCCCACTGCTACCGGCGCAACCCCACCCCCCAGTGGCCCTACAATCTCTACACCATGATCCATGCCAGGGACGAGGCCGCCTGCCGCAATGCCGCGCGCCGGATGTCGGCCGCAGCCGGCGTGGCGGAGTACACCCTGCTTTTCAGCCGCCGCGAACTGAAAAAAACCTCCATGGCCTATTTTCCCGCGCTGGACGAAGACGATTGACGCCTCCGCCAAAGGCCCCTTGACCCCCGCAGCGCCCCGCATTCTGCTGGTCAACCCCTGGATTCACGATTTCGCGGCCTTCGATTTCTGGGCCAAACCCATGGGGCTCTTGACCCTGGCGGCGATTTTGCGCCTGCACGGCTGCCGCGTGTCCTACCTCGACTGCCTGGACCGCTTCCACCCCTGCGCCCCCCCTGCCGACCCGCTGGCCCGCAACGGCCGGGGGGCCTACCCCAAAACCCGGCTCGGCAACCCGCCGGGCCTGGAGGACATCCCGCGCCGGTATTCGCGCTACGGCATTCGGCCGGCGTGGCTGCGGCAGGACCTGGCGGCCCTGCCGCCCCCGGACCTGATTCTGGTCTCGGGCACCATGACCTACTGGTACCCCGGCGTGGTGGAAACCATCGCAGCCCTGAAAACCGCCTTTCCAAAGGTCCCCGTCATTCTGGGCGGGATCTACGCGACCCTCTGCCCGCAACACGCCGCGCAGGTCTGCGGCGCCGACCGGTTGCTGACCGGCCCCGGCGAGGGCCGGGTGCTGGACCTAGTGGCCGAATTCACCGGTTTCACCCCCGAGCGCCGCTTCGACCCCGACCAGCTGGACTCCTACCCTTACCCGGCCTTCGACCTTCAGCGCCAGGTGCCGTATGTCTGTCTGCTCACCTCCCGGGGCTGCCCCTTCGACTGCGCTTACTGCGCCGCGCGCTACCTGCAGACCGCCTGCCGCAAGCGCCGCCCGGCGGCGGTGGTGGCCGAGATCCGCCACTGGCACGATGCGTTCGGGGTGCGCGAATTCGTGTTTTACGACGACGCCCTGCTGACCAACAGCTCCGCCCATTTCAGGCCGATCATGGAAGGGGTGATCCGGGCCGGCTTGGCGGTTCGTTTTCACACCCCCAACGCGGTCCACATCCGGGAAATCGACGACCCGACCGCCGAGCTGATGATGCGGGCGGGTTTTGAAACCCTGCGCCTGGGGCTGGAGACCACCGCCTTTGACGCGCGCGCCGCCATGGACCACAAGGTGACGGCCCACGACTTCCAGCGGGGGATCGGGTGCCTGAAACGGGCGGGATTCGACGCCCGCCAGATCGGGGCCTACCTCCTGGCCGGGCTGCCCGGACAGCCGCTGGCCGCCGTGGCGCGATCCATCGAAACGGTCAAGGCCGCCGGCATCACGCCGGTGCTGGCCTACTACAGCCCCATTCCCCACACCGCCATGTGGCCGGCGGCGGTGGCTTCCTCGCGCTATGACCTGGCCGCCGACCCGATCTTCACCAACAACGCCATCCTCCCCTGCCAGAAAGCGCCCTTCAGCTGGGAGCGATTGTCCTATTTGAAAAACCTGGCCGCGGCCTGACCGCCAACCCACAAACCAGGTGGCCCACGTTCGGGGCGCTGCCGCGGCCAAAAAAAACCGGGAAAAGTCAAAATCAAGACGGTTTTGAAAAAAATGCCAAGTTGCGACGCGCAAATCTCGAGGAGTGAGGCCTACTTAACGTACGCCGCAGTGAGCTCGAGATGCAGCGCAACGCAGAAATTGGCCTCTTTGCGAAACCGTCAAAAAAAAGCCCGCCTCGCCGAAGTAACGGCAAGACGGGCCTTGGCAGCATCCTACCCCGCAAACGGTGGGACTAGCGCTTGAGCAGCGCCAGTGTTTTTTGGACGATGTTCTCGGCGCTGAAGCCGAATTTTTGCAGCACGGTGGCCCCCGGCGCCGAAGCCCCGAAAGAGGTCATCCCGATCACCTCGCCGCCGCAGCCGGCATAGCGCTCCCAGCCCATGGGAACGCCGGCCTCGACCGCCACCCGCGCCGCCACCGCCGGGGGCAGGACGCTTTCCCGGTAAGCCGCGTCCTGCCGCTCGAAGAGCTCCCAGCTGGGCAGGTTCACCACGCGCGCGGCCACCCCCACCTCGGCGAGCTTCTTTTGGGCCTCGAGGGTGATGTGCACCTCGGCGCCGGTGGCGATCAGGATCACATCGGGCGCTTGCCCGCCGTCCACCAGCACGTACCCCCCGCGGGAGAGCCCGGCCGCCGGCGGGTAGACCCCGCGGTCCAACACCGGCAGCTTCTGGCGGCTCAGGATCAGGGCCACCGGCCCCTCGGCGGCCAGCGCCAGCTGCCAGGCGGCGGCGGTCTCGTTGGCATCCGCCGGCCGGATGACCGTCAGCCCCGGGATAACCCGCAGGCTGGCCAGGTGCTCCACCGGCTGGTGGGTGGGGCCGTCTTCGCCCACGGCGATGCTGTCGTGGGTGAAGACGTAGATCACCGGCAGCTGCATCAGCGCCGCCAGGCGGATGGCGGGGCGCATGTAGTCGGCAAAGACCAGAAAAGTGCCCCCGTAAGGGCGGATCCCGCCGTGGAGGGCCATCCCGGAGAGCACCGCGGCCATGGCGTGTTCGCGCACACCGAAGCGGATGTTGCGGCCGTGGTAGGCGGTTTTCTGAAAATCAGGGGCCCCGCTGATGATCGTCTTGTTGGAGGGCGCCAGGTCCGCCGACCCCCCCATCAGGCAGGGAATCTTGGCCGCCAGCGCGTTTAGCACCGTCCCCGAGGCCGATCGGGTGGCCACCGGGCCGTCGGCCGGGTCAAAGACCGGCAGAACCGCCGGCCAGCCATCGGGCAGCACACCGCTCCAGGCCGCCTCCAGTTCACGGGCCAGGTCGGGGTGCGCGCTGCGGTAGGCCTCCATGCGCCGCCGCCATTCGGCCTCGGCCGCCGCCCCCTGGGCCACGCTCTCGCGCATGATCGCCAGGGCCGTTTCGGGAACACAGAAATGGGCGTCTTCAGGGCAGCCCAGGTTTTTCTTGGTCAAGCAGACCTCGGCCTCTCCCAGGGGCGCGCCGTGGGCATCCGCCGAGCCCTGCTTGTTGGGGCTGCCGTAAGCGATCTCGGTGTGGATGCTGATCAGCGAGGGCCTGGCCTCCTCGGCCTTGCCCGCCGCGATGGCGGCCGTGATGGCGTCGAGGTCGTTGCCGTCGGCCACCTCCTGGACATGCCAGCCCATGGCCGCGAAGCGCCGGGGGACGTCCTCGGTGAAGGTCAGATCGGTGCTGCCCTCGATGGAGATCCTGTTGTTGTCATACAGGCAGATCAGGCGGCCGAGGCCCAGATGTCCGGCCAGCGAGGCCGCCTCGGCTGACAGTCCCTCCATCAGGTCGCCGTCGCCGCACATCACGTAGGTGTGGTGGTCCACCACGGCGTGCCTGGGGCGGTTGAAGCGCGCGGCCAGGTGGCGCTCGGCCATGGCCATACCGACGGCATTGGCGATCCCCTGGCCCAGTGGGCCGGTGGTGGTTTCCACACCGGGGGTGTGGCGGTATTCGGGGTGCCCGGGCGTCTTGGCGCCCCACTGGCGGAAGTTCATCAGGTCTTCTAATGTCAACTCGTAGCCCGTGAGATACAGCAAGCTGTAGAGCAGCATGGAGGCGTGCCCGCCGGAGAGCACGAAGCGGTCGCGGTTGGCCCAGGCCGGATTGCGGGGGTTGTGGACCAGGAAACGGCGCCAGAGAACGAACCCCGCCGCGGCCAGCCCCATGGGGGCCCCGGGGTGGCCGGAGTTGGCCTTTTGGACGGCGTCCATGGCAAGGCCGCGGATGGTGTTGATGCATATATCCTCAAGGGTGCACGGGTGCGACGATGGGTCTGCGGTCATTTTGGGGTCTCCTGCAAGGGTCGAAAAATAGGGGGGGTTCAGCCGGTTGAAGGCCTCTGTACACCGCTTTGGGGGCCGTTGCAACCATTTTGGGCGCCGCCGATGCTGGGGTGCCGGGGCGCTTCCAAGCCCGCGCACCCCCTGGCGGTTCGCGGGCGCCGGAGATTATCGCCGGGGTTACAGGGCGCGCAGGTATTCGGGCTTGAGGGCGACCTCACCGGAGAGCGCCCGGTCGATCAGCTGCAGGGTGGCCTCTTTGTCCCGGGGCAGACGGGCCTTGATGGGCAGGTAGTTGGAGGCATGGTTGGCGTGGAAGAGCCCGCGGGAGAGGGTGGTGTGGGCGATCATGGTGCCCAGTTCCCGGAGCATCTCCGCCGGGGAGAGCAGCGGGAAGCTCCCGGCGGTGAAATCGGCGTGCAGCGGGGTGCCGGGGATCAGCATCAGACTCAGCGCGCCCACATATTCGGGATCGATGGCGCTCAAGACCCGCCCGGTCTCCCGGGCGTGTTCCATGGACCGCTCGCGCCCGGCGATCCCCAGCAGCACCGTAGTCGAGAGCTTGATCCCGGCCGCGCGGATCTTGCGCCCCATCTGGATCATGGTTGCGGCGGTGACCCCCTTGCGGATCCTCTTGAGGGTCGCATCGTCCCCGGTTTCAAGGCCCATGTAGGCGATGCCCAGCCCCAACTCGCGCAGTTCGGCGAGCGCTTCCGGTGTTTTGAGCCCGATACTCTTGGCATTCGCGTAAACTCCCACCCGGGTGACCCACGGTAACTGCCGCCGAATTTCTTCCAGGATGCGGACAAGCCTTTGCTGGGGAACGATCAGGGCGTCGCCGTCGCAGAGAAACAGCCGCCGCTGGCGCCGGCAGTGGGCTGCTGCGAAGGCGATGTCCTCCAGAATGACCGCGTCCGGTTTGATCCGGAAACGCTCGCCCTTGTATGCCCCGCAGAAGGTGCACTTGTTGTGCGAGCAGCCGACGGTGACCTGCAGCAGGATGCTGTTGGCCTCGCTGGGGGGCCGGATGATATGGCCTTCGTAGTGCATCAGCCCATCTCCACGGCGACCTCGCGGCTATCGCGGGCCAAAACGGCGTCCTGCAGGAAAGCCCAGACGGCTTCGCCGGAGGCTGTGGGCCGCTGTTTGCCAAGCGCCACCTGGTGGTAGTGGTCCAGCGCTTCGCGGTCATCGGGCGGGATTTTACGATCCAGGAGCTGCAGGTGGTTTTCGGCCGCATCGAACAGGATCAGGGGGCCGTAAGCCGGCCGGCCCTCTTCGGTTGTCGCCGCAGCGCTCCAGACCTCACAGTGGCCGACCTGAAGCGCCTTGGGGGGCGGCTGCAGCCCCAGAATGGCTGCAAAAAGCATCAGGTTTTGGGAAACCGTTTCGGTATCGCCCAGCTCCAGGGCGGTCCGGCCCTCGGCCGCCAGCGCCTCGATATCGGCCGCGTTGAAACGCAAATCCAGCTGCTTCAGGCACCGGCGGCGGATGGTGGCGGCCGAGCGCTCCTTTTTGCTGACGAGCACGTCCGCGTCGTTGAGAATTTTGATCACGTTGCGGATATTGAGCATTTCCTTGACGGTCGGGCTCTTGCGCAGGGCGACGTCCTCGGCTTCGGTTTGATAGATCGGAAGATCGTTGTCCAACACCAGGACCTGATTATCGCCGGAGACGGTCTTGATGAAATAGAGCTCCAGGTCCCGCTCCCGCCGCGATGCAAAACCGCCGATCGCCAACAACCGGCGCATGGCGGCCGTGTCGGTGCGCCGCTCGCTGCCCGGCGGCCCGATGGAACGCAGCACCTCGTGGTAGAGCTGGTCGATTTCGATCTTTTGAAGAAGATTGGCCTTGAAAGACATACCGCCTCCGCACGTCGTGGGTGTCCACGGGGTCGCGGACGGGACTGTCGCCCGCGCTGCAACTGAATATGTCGAAAAATAACACAGCGCCCCCGAGGTGTAAACCGCCGGCACCGCGAAAGCCCCGGGATCAGGACCCCGCCGGCAGCGAACCGTTGCCCCGCCGCAGGCAACCGGCGGCGAAGACCAGGCCGCCGCTCAGGGCTGTCAGGGCGCTCACCGCGAAAAGCACGTGCGCCCCGATGCTTTCATAAAAAAATCCGTTGGCGAAAAACCCGACCATCATCCCCAGGCCGTAGGTCACGGCGTTGTTGAGGGCCTGCCCGAGGGTCTTGGCATTCTCCGGCATCAGGCGGTCGATGTAGAGAATGCTGGCCATGTGGAAGGCGCCGTAGGTCACGGCGTGCAGGACCTGGGCCGTCAGGATCAGCGCCGCCGAATCCGACGCGGCCAGCATCAGCCAGCGCAGGACGGCCACGGCAAAAGAGAAGAGCAGGACCCTTTTCAGGGAAAAGCGTTTGAACAGCACGTCGGAGCGGATCATCACCAGGATCTCGGCGCTGGCCGCCAACGCCCAGGCGGCGCCGATAAACGCCCCGCCAAAGCCCAGGTCGGCCAGATGAATGGAAAAAAAACCGTAGTAGGTGCCGTGGCTGACCAGCATCAGAAGTGCGCTGGCGAGGAAAACCGTCACCTCTTTGCGCGCCACCACGCCGGGGCGCAAGCTGGGGGTCATCCGCTTCTGCCGGCTCCCGGCCGGCATCGGCAGGGCTGCCAGGGCCTGCAGCAGAGCACCGGCCAAAACCAGGTAGAGGATGATGCGGATTGTGAAAAGGTCGACGATCTTTCCCAGCACCAGCACCGTCAGAATGAAGCTGATGGAGCCCCAGGCGCGGATCTTGCCGTAGGCCTGCTTGCGGGCGCCGAGAACTTCCATGGTGAAGGCTTCCAGAAAGGAGATCACCGGGGCAAAAAAGATTCCGTGCCCCGCACTGATGGCCAGCATGAGGTGAAAATCGGTGGTGAAGAGATACAGCCCCCAAAGGGCCGCAGCGGCAAACTGGCAGAAAATGAAAATCGGCCGGCGGCAGTCGTAGCGGTCCGCCAGAACGCCCCAGACCAGCGGAAAGATCACCCAAACCACCGACCGCAGGGCCGATAGGGTCCCGATCTGCATGCCGCTGAAGCCGATGCGATGGCAGTAGAGATTGAAGAAGGGCAGGTAAATGCCCAGCACCCCGAAGTAGAGGAAATACTGGGAGCGGATCACCCACCGCAAATGGTTGGCCTGAACCGGTGTCGTCATAAAAGTAGCGCCCCCCGGTGGGCTGGCACCGCCCGGACGATGGTCACCCCGAGGCCGGCGCGATGCCTTAACTCATCGGAACATAACAGGAAAAAAGTTTTCCGAAAACCCCCGGGGGCCGATCGGACAGCGGGCCTTGGGTCGGCCGCGTCCCCGGGGTTGCGAATGGCTGCCGGCGGGCAGAGGGATCTGATCCCGGCTGAGGGATTGGATGCCCGCAGCCTCGCGGCTTCTTTAGCTTTACAATCCCATGGTATGATGTTATTTTTCTTAAGTTTGGCGAGCAAAATCCCGGATTTTTTACCCGCAATCGCAGGAGCCGAAAATGGACTTCATCAAAATTCGCTTTGGGGATGATTTTGATCACTTAGGTTCCAAATTTGAAAAAACAATCGAGGAGATGTTCCGCTCGGTCGGCCCCATGTTCAACTGCTCGGAATGTTCCTGGAAGCCCCAGATGGATATGTACGAAACCGCGCGGGAGATCTTCATTCTGGCCGAAATCGCCGGTGTCCGCAAGGAGGATCTGGAGCTGGAAATCAGCAGCAAGGCCGTCAAAATCTGCGGCCGGCGCAAGGAGGTGCCGGAAATGGAGCGCGGCACCTACCGGCTGGCGGAGATCCAGTACGGCCACTTCGAACGCTTCCTTTTCCTGTCCGCACCGGTGGATACCGAAAAGGTGACGGCGCTTTACACCAACGGCTTGCTCAAGATAACACTTCCCAAAATGTTGTCCGACAAAACCCATAAAATTCCCATCACCGAGGGATGACCCCGGAGTCGGCGACTGAAACCCGAAAATCACTCTGAACCCACGTGTGGGAGGCCAATATGACTGAACAGCATTCGCCTGCGGAAATGAGCACCGAAAAAATCCCCGATCTTCTCCCGATTTTGCCCCTCTTTGATGCGGTCCTCTTTCCCAAGATGGTCCTGCCGCTGGTGGTGATGCAGAAGGAGTCCATTCAACTGGTGGACGAGGCCATGTCCAAGGATCGCATCGTGGGGCTTCTGCTCTCGGAAAGACGGGCGGAAAAAAAGGTCCAGTCCCAGGAGGATCTGGCCCAGGTGGGCACCAGCGCCCTGATCCTGAAAATGGCCAAGTCCGAGGACAGCAAGGTCCAGATGCTGGTTCAGGGGCTGAGCCGCTTCAGGGTCGAAACCTACGAAGAGGGCCTGCCCTTTCTCAAGGCGCGGGTGGTTCACATCCCCGAAGAGGAGGTCAAAGACAAGGAAATCGAAGCCCTGATGACCAACATCATGGGGCTCTTCGCCCGGGTGGTGGAGCTTTCGCCGGGCCTGCCCCAGGAAGTCCTGGCCATGGCGAAATCCATCAAGGAGCCCGGCACCCTGGCGGACATGATCGCCTCCACGCTCAACTCCAAGGTGGAGGAAAAGCAGAAGATCCTCCAGACCACGGACATCCGCAAACGGCTCAAGGAAGCCACCCGGATCGTCAACTACCAGCTTGAAGTGCTGGAACTCGGCAACAAGATCCAGACCCAAGTCAAGGGCGACATGGACAAGCGCCAGCGGGAGTATTTCCTGCGCGAACAGCTCAAGGCCATCAAGGAGGAACTGGGGGAAAAGGACGAAGCCGGGGTGGAGGTCGAGGAATACCGCGCCAAGATCAAGGAAAAAAGCCTCCCCGAGGAGGCCGTCAAGGAAGCCGAGCGCGAGCTGGAGCGCCTGTCGCGGATGCACCCCTCCTCCGCGGAATACACCGTTGCCTCGACCTATCTGGACTGGCTGACCACCCTGCCCTGGAACCAGAGCACCCAGGACAACCTGGATATCCGCAAGGCCCGCAAGGTCCTGGACGACGACCACTACGGGCTGGAAAAGGCCAAGAAACGGATTGTCGAGTATCTGGCAGTGCGCAAGCTCAAGCCCGACTCCAAGGGCCCGATCCTGTGCTTTGCCGGACCGCCCGGGACCGGCAAAACCTCCCTGGGGCACTCCATCGCCCGGGCCCTGGGCCGCAAGTTCATCCGGATGTCCCTGGGCGGCGTGCGCGATGAGGCCGAAATCCGAGGCCATCGCCGGACCTATGTGGGGGCCCTGCCCGGGCGCATCATCCAGGGGCTGCGGCGCGCCGAGTCCAACAACCCGGTCTTCATGCTGGATGAAATCGACAAGGTGGGCAGCGATTTCCGCGGCGACCCGTCATCGGCCCTGCTGGAGGTGCTGGACCCCGAGCAGAATTTCTCCTTCACCGACCACTACCTGGACGTGCCCTTCGATCTCAGCAAGGTGATGTTCATCGCCACGGCCAACGTCCTGGACACCATCCCGCCGCCCCTTCGCGACCGCATGGAGGTGATCCAGCTGGTGGGCTACACCGAGGACGAGAAGATCAAGATCGCCAACCGCTACCTGGTCCCCCGTCAGCGCGAGGCCCACGGGCTCAAGGCAGAGGACGTAAGCTTCACCCGCGGCGCCATCAAGCAGATCATTTCCGGCTACACCCGGGAGGCCGGGCTGCGCAACCTGGAGCGCGAAATCGCCTCCATTTGCCGCGGAGCGGCCAGCATGATCGCCCAGGGCGAAGCCCAAAAGGTGGCCATCAAAGTCAAGAACATCCCCAAGTTTCTGGGGCCGGTGCGCGTCACGGCCGAGGCCAAGGCCCGGATTCTGACCCCCGGGGTCGCCATGGGGCTGGCCTGGACGCCCACCGGCGGGGATCTGCTGTTCATCGAGGCCACCGCCATGCGCGGCCGCAAGGGTCTGACCCTGACCGGCCAGCTGGGCGATGTGATGAAGGAATCGGCCTCCGCGGCGCTGAGTTTCATCCGCTCGCACGCCGAACGGCTGAAAATCCCGGACGACTTTTTCGACAAGCACGACATCCACATCCACGTTCCGGCAGGCGCCATTCCAAAGGACGGGCCGTCGGCCGGGGTGACCATGCTGACCGCCCTGGTATCGCTCCTGACGGACACCCCGATCCACAAAGATCTGGCCATGACCGGCGAGATCACCCTGCGCGGCCAGGTGCTGCCGGTGGGCGGCATCAAGGAAAAGGTGCTGGCCGCCCATCGGGCCGGCATCAAGACCATCATCCTGCCCAAGTTCAACAGCAAGGATTTGGAGGACATCCCCAAACGGGTTCAGCGCGACATCACCTTCCACTTCGTGGACAAGATGATGGAGGTGCTGAAGCTGGCCCTGGCGAAGTAGGATGCGCACCTCTCGCCCCTACCGCCTGCTGGCTTTGGTCGCCTGGGTGCTGATGGCGGCGGGGTGCGCCGCTCCCCTGCAGCCGGTGCCGCCGGATCCGGCCGCTCCCCCGGCGGCGGCGGCGGCGCCGCCCCCGGTGACGGCCCCCAAGCCCTACCAGGTTTACGGCACCTGGTATCAGCCCCTGGGCCATGCCAAGGGGTTCCGCGAGGAGGGCCGGGCGTCATGGTACGGCGAACAATTTCACGGGCGCCGGACCTCCAACGGCGAGGTCTATGACATGTACGCCCTCACCGCCGCCCACAAGACGCTGCCCTTCGACACCTATGTGAAAGTCCGCAACCTGGCCAACGGTCGCAGCGTGGTGGTCAAGATCAACGATCGCGGCCCCTTCGTAAGCGGCCGGGTAATCGACCTGTCGTACACAGCGGCCAAGGAAATCGGGATGATCGGCCCGGGCACCGCCCCGGTGGAGGTTGTGGCCTTGGGAGCGGCCGCGGCCGGATCCAGCGCGCAGGCCGCCGGTTACCGACCGGTCGACTACCGGGCCGGGAACTTCACCTTCCAGGTGGGCGCCTTTCGGGACCCGCAGAATGCCGAACGCCAGCGCCGGGAGTTGCTGAAGCGCTTTGCCGACGCCCATGTGCGGGTCTACCAAAGCCCCGCCCACGGGGAGCTGCACGGGGTCCGGGTGGGGCGTTTTGAAAACCTCGACCAGGCCGAAGCCCACCGCCAGCGCCTGGCCCGCAACGGGTTTCCCGATGCCTTCATCGTGGCCGAATAGCACAGGGGCGGCATGCTAAACAAAGTTGTGTTTGTGGACCGCGACGGGGTCATCAACCGCGACGCGCCGGATTACATCCTTTCTTGGGCGCAGTTCGAATTTTTGCCCGGAAGCCGCCGGGCCCTGGCCCGCCTCAAGCGCGCGGGCTTCACCACCATCGTCATCACCAACCAATCGGCCGTCGGACGCGGGATGATCGCACCGGCCGCTCTCGAAGACCTCCACGCCAGCATGTGCGCCGCCGTCCGGGAGGCCGGTGGAGAAATTCGGGATATCTTTTACTGCCCCCACCATCCGGAAAACGACTGCACCTGCCGCAAGCCGCGCCCCGGCCTGATTTGGGCCGCTCAAAAGCGCCACGCCATCGACCTTGCCTGTGCCTGCATGGTCGGCGACAGCGCCAGGGACATCACCGCGGCCCGCGTGGCCGGGGTGGGGCTGGCCGTCCTGGTCCGCACCGGGAACGGCGCGGCGGCCGAAAAGGCCCTCTCCGGGCGGCAGGACCGCCCGCAGCACGTTGCCGCCGACCTCGCCGCGGCCGTGGATTGGATCATTGCCCATGACCCCCTTCGCGCCCCCTGAGGCGGCCACCCTGGACGGCCACCTGGAGCGAATCACCTACCACAACCCGGAGAACCATTATACCGTGGCCAGGGTTCAGGCCGACCGACAGCCGCGCCCGATCACGGTGGTCGGCTATATGCCCGGCGTCAGCCCCGGTCAGGATTTGCGCCTCAAGGGCCAGTGGGAAACCCATCCCCGTTTCGGCCAGCAGTTCAAAATAGTGGCCTTCGAGATCATCCTGCCAGCCACCGTGGCCGGCATCCGCCACTACCTCGAATCCGGCGTGGTCAAAGGCATTGGTTCCAAAACCGCCCGGCGCCTGGTTGCCCATTTCCAGGCCCACACCCTGGAGGTGATCGAAAAGGCCCCCGAGCGGCTCTGCGAGGTCGCGGGCATCGGCCCCAAGACCGCCCGCCAGATCGCCGAGACCTGGCGGTCCCATCACGCCGCCCGCAGCCTGATGCAGTTTCTGCAGGAAAACGGGCTCAAGCTCTCCTATGCCGGACGGCTGCTCCAGGCCTACGGCGCCGACGCAGCGGCGATCCTGCGGGAAACCCCGTTCCGGGTGGCCCGCGAGCTTCCCGGGATCGGCTTTCCGATTGCCGATGCGATTTCCCAAAACCTCGGCCAGCCGCCCGATGCACCCGAACGCATCCGGGCCTGCATCCGCCACCTGCTGGAACAACAGAGCAGCGCCGGTCATCTGTTCATGCCCCGGGACCATCTTTTGGAGCGCTGCCAGGCGGCCTTCGGCATCCCGCCGCAAACGGCGGCCGTCGCATTGGCCCAGATGGCGGCGCACAAAGCGGTGGTGATCGAGGACGAGGCCGCAGCCGGAGGCGAATGCCCGGTTTACCTGGATCATCTGCACGCGGCCGAAACCGGCCTGGCGCGGCGTCTGGGCGTCCGGCTGAGCCTGACCGCGCCGCCCCTGCACCTGGACCCGGAGCGGGTGACCGCGGAGGTCCTCAAAAAACTGGCCATCAAGCTTTCAGACGAGCAGACACAGGTGCTGACCGCCGTTCTCGCCCAGCGCGTCGCCATCATCACCGGCGGCCCGGGAACCGGCAAGACCACCCTGATCCGCTCCCTGACGGCCGTCATGGAAGCGCTCGGCAAACAGTTCCTGCTGGCCGCCCCCACCGGGCGCGCCGCGCGGCGCTTGGGCGAGGTCACCGGCCGGCCGACCGCAACGATCCATAAACTTTTAGGGTATAATTTCAGCACCCAGAGCTTCGAACGCGATCAGGACGATCCGCTGGAAACCGACGCGCTGATCGTTGACGAAGCCTCCATGGTGGACCTGGTGGTGATGCACCAGTTGGTCAGGGCGGTTCCCATGAACGCCGCCCTGATCCTGGTGGGGGACGTTTTTCAGCTGCCCCCGGTGGGCCCGGGCAATGTGCTGGGCGACCTGATCCGCTCCCAGCGCCTGCCCGTCCACGCCCTCAACACGATTTTCCGCCAGGCCCGGGAAAGCCCGATCGTCATCAACGCCCACCGCATCCGCAGCGGCTGCATGCCGGCCGTCGCACCGACGGAGAGCCCCATGGCGCCGGCGCAATTCTGCTTTGTGGCGGAAAGCCGTCCCGACCGCGCCGTGGATGTCATCGTGAACCTGTGCCGGGACATCCTCCCGGCGCGCTACGGCCTCGACCCGATCCACGACATCCAGGTGTTGACCCCCATGCACCGCGGCGAAGTCGGCACCCTGCACCTCAACCGGGTGCTGCAACAGGCCCTCAATCCGCCGGCCCCCGAGGAAAAGGGGGCCCAACCCGGCCTGCGCCCGGGCGACAAGGTCATGCACCTGCGCAACGACTATCAGCGGGAGGTCTTCAACGGCGACATCGGCACCGTCCTCAGCTCAGAAAGCGCCGGCTCCCGACTGTCGGTGGACTTTTACGGCCGAAGCGTCGCCTATGATCGGGCTGCGCTGGAGGATCTGTCCCTGGCTTACGCCATCTCGGTCCACAAATCCCAGGGTTCCGAATACCCGGCGGTGGTGCTACCGGTCATGACCCAGCACTACCCGCTGCTGCAGCGCAATTTGATCTACACGGCACTGACCCGGGCCAAAACCCTGGTGGTGCTGATCGGCACCGCCAGGGCGCTGGGAATCGCCGTCCAGAACGACACCCCTCAAAAGCGCCTGTCGCGGCTGGCCGAGAGACTGAATGCCTGATTTCGGCTCAGGGCCCGGGAGCAACCCGGAATGACGGTGCCGCAAAACAGCCCCGGGGGTGTGCGCCTAAATTTTTTTCAGGGGCGTGAGGCGTACTACCGTATGCCCCAGCGACTTCGAGATGCAGCGCAAGGCAGAGATTGGAATTTTTGCGGAACCGTCAATTTTCGGATTCGGGCGGGGATTCGGGCATGGGGATCTTGAAGAAGGAGACGCCTTCTTTTTTCAATATTTTTTCTTCCTCACCTGAACTAACGCCCCGGATGTTGCGCGGCTGGGCGGCGCCATAATGAATTTTGAGGGCTTCCTTGCTGAAATCGGCCCCGACATCGTCAAAATTTTTATGGATGAAATCCAGCAGCTTGCGCTGAATCCGGGCGGCGTCAGGGGCGCGTTGGACCCGCTCGGGTGGGTTTGCCGGGGCGGGGGCCTTGATGGCAAAGGTGGACGGCACCCGGCAAACAGCGTTCGCATTGCAGACCGGACAGGCGATCAACCCTTTTTTCTGCTGGGTTTCGAAGGCGGCCAGATCATCGAACCAGCCCTCGAAACAGTGCCCCTGGGCACACTCCAGATCAAGCGCAATCATGAGTCCCATCATCTTGGCGGTTGGCCCCGCCGGATGCCCCCTGCAGCCGGACCGAAATCGGGCGCCATGGGGAACTGTCTCTTACCGCGACCCTAAGCCAAAGAAAATTCAACGATTTTTGATTCAGCAAAACTACCACAGGATCGTCTTTTTTTAAAGAAATTATTGACATAATCATTTTTTTAAACTCAAATTGCGCGTGCTTTAACGCGCCTTTTCCATCTCCCAGCGGGCGCGCCGGGCCCCCAGGGCCAGCAACTGGCCGATGCCGCCAAAGACCGCCAGGGATCTCGAACCCCAAGCCATCTATCCGGGAGTTGCCGCCAATGAAACGAATTCTGCTTGCCGGGCTTTGCCTGGCCGTTCTTTCCACGCCCGCCTGGGCCGCTACCGCGTATGTCAGCGACGTGATGGAAATCACCCTTCGCAGCGGCCCCAGTACCAACCACAAGATCATCGCCATGCTGCGGTCGGACCAGGCGCTGGAAATCGTTGAAGAGGGGCCCGATTGGACCCGGGCGCGCACCCAGAACGGCAAGGAGGGATGGGTCCTCAGCCGCTTTCTGACCACCCAAACACCCAACCGGATTCGTTTGGCCCGCCTGCAGAGCGAGTATGACGACATCCGGGCCAAGACCGACGCCCTGACCACCGAAAACACCCAGTTGACCGCTGAAAACAACCGCCTCAGCGCCGCGCTGAAGGAAAGCCAGGCCACCATCGAGAAACTCAACGCCGCCTACGGCACCCTGAAAAAGGATTCTGCCGACTTCATCAATCTCAAAACCCGTTTTGAAAAAACATCCGCCGAATTGGCCAAGCAGACCGGCCTGGCGGAGCAGTTCGAGGCGGAACTGTCCAAACTGCGGTTCAACGAACGCGTCCGGTGGTTTCTGAGCGGGGCGGGCGTTTTGCTTCTGGGGATGATCATCGGAGCCGTCCTGAAGCGCCAACGTCGCCGCTCCTCGCTGCTGTGAGCCATTGCCGAGGCGCTCTGTTGACGGGAAACAGCAAAAGTTTTTGGATTCAAAGACCGATCAGACCGGAACCGGCTTGGGAGCGCACCAAGTTTCACGGCCGGTGAAACATCCCGCCCGCCGCGAAGGACTGCGCGCCGTCCGCGGGGAACGACCTTAGCGGCCGGCGCCGGCTGATTCCGCGTTGACAAGACCGGTTTTGGCATTATGTTCGAACAGCTGTTGCACAGAAGCCCGCGGATTTCCAAATCTCCCTAAGTTCATTGACACCGGATGACCCTATGACCAACAAGCGCGACTACTACGACGTTCTCGGGGTCGGTCGAAACGCCAGCGACGCCGAACTCAAGAGCGCCTACCGCAAACTGGCCCTCAAATACCACCCGGACCGCAACCCCGATAACAAAGAGGCCGAAGATCGCTTCAAAGAATCGGCAGAGGCTTACGAAGTCCTCAGAGACCCCCACAAGCGCGAAATCTACAACCAGTACGGCCACCAGGGGCTGGAAGGTGCAGGCTTTTCAGGGGTCGGCGGCTTCGAGGATATCTTCTCCAGCTTCGGTGACATTTTCGAGGATTTTTTCGGCTTCAGCTCGGGTCGCCGCTCGCGCAGCCGCGTGCAGCGAGGCTCCGACCTGCGCTATGACCTCAACCTGAACTTCATGCAGGCCGCCTTTGGAGCCGAAACCGAGATCAACCTCACCAAAACCGAACGCTGCGATGCCTGCGAAGGAAAAGGCAGCGAGCCCGGAACCGATCCCGAAACCTGCCCCCACTGCCAGGGCTCGGGTCAGGTGAGCCGCAGCCAAGGTTTTTTCACCGTTCGCACAACCTGTCCTTATTGCCAGGGACGCGGCCAGACCATTACCCATCCCTGCGCTCAGTGCGGGGGCCACGGGCTGGTCAAGGTTTCCAAAAAAGTCGCCGTCAAAATTCCGGCCGGGGTGGACAACGGCTCCCGGCTGCGGCTGACCGGTGAAGGCGAGTCCGGCGCTTACGGCGGCCCCCCCGGCGATCTCTACGTTTTCATCCATGTGGCGCCGCACGACTTTTTCAGGCGCGACAACACCGACGTCGTCTGTCAGGTGCCCATCTCCTTTATTCAGGCGGCCCTGGGCGACAAGATCGATGTGCCCACCCTGAACGGCAAAAAGGTTCTTGCAATTCCCAAGGGAACCCAGCCGGGAGAGATTTTCCGTTTTCGCGGGGAAGGCATTCCCTCCCTGCGCAACGGGCATCGCGGGGATCAAATCATCCAGGTGATCGTCAAGACCCCCACCCACTTGAACAAAAAACAGGAAGCCCTGCTGAAGGAATTCGCCAAGCTGGAATCCGGCAAACTGACCACCAAACTCAAAAACATTTTCAAGGGGAACCCTGTCGAAGCCGCCCAGTGAGGCCGATGAGACGGATGGGTGACGGGTCGATCGATGTACGAGCTGAGAGTTGTGACTCATTTTGCGGCCGCCCACCAGCTGAAGATGGTGGGGGAAAAGTGCGAAAACCTTCACGGCCACAACTGGAAGGTAGAGGTGTATGTCACCGGCGAGCGATTGAATGCTGCCGGCGTGTTGATGGACTTCGGGGTCTTGAAGGATCACGTGCGCGCGTTGATGCGCGAGGTCGACCATAAATTTTTAAACGAGCTGGACAGCTTCAAGGTCGGCTGTCCGCCGTCGTCTGAAAATATCGCCCGGTTTATCGCCGAGGGTCTGCAAGAGCGATTGAAAGCCGCGGAAGTCAGCGTTTCGCGCGTGACCGCCTGGGAGTCCGAAAATGCCTGCGCCACCTATTTTCCCAACGGCGGCCGTTGAGGACGAACAATTACGTGCCTGGGTTCCCTCCCAGCGCCCCCCAGTCCGCGTGTGATTCACAGGGGCCGCGTCGCCCCGAGCCCGCCTTTTATCGGTGTTGTCTGTTGTCGCTGATCCGGCGCGGACTCAGTTGTGCGCGTGAAGCTGCTGCCAGCGTGCAATCAGTTCATCCCGGCGGATGATTGCCGAGACATCCGTCACGTGTTGACGGATGTTCTCCAGGCCGCCCTCCTGGCGATCCACCAAAATGACGGCACTGACCACCTCCAGGCCTTCCATCCGGGCCCGTTCGATGGCCTGGATGGTGGAGCCGCCGGTGGTGACGACATCGTCGATGATGGCGACCCGCTCTCCGGCGGCCAGGTCGCCCTCGATCCAGCGGATGATGCCGTGGTCCTTTCGGGTCTTGCGAATGGAAAAGGCCTTGACGGGACGACCCTCCAGCTCCGAGGCAAAGGCCGTCGCCACCGCGATCGGGTCGGCTCCGAAGGTCAACCCCCCCACCCCGGCAACCCCGGAGTCCCGAATGGCCCGATACACCAGGTGGCCGGTCAAGTATATCCCCCGTGGGCTGAGCGTCGTCGGTTTGCAGTTCACGTAAAAGCAGCTGGATTTTCCTGAAACCAGTTTGAAAACGGGTTCAGGGCTGTATTTGAATGATTTTCGGCAGAGCAGGTCGATCAGCTCCTGTTTCATCCCACCACCCGCGCCCACGGCTGCCAGCGCCGGGCCCGTATTGATTTAAAACCGAATTTTCGATAAAAAAAGCCTCCACCGAAACGGAAGAAGCCTGTTTAATGGGATTCCAGTGGAGGCTCCAAGTTAAGGAAAACTGGAAACAGCACTCCTTGAACTTGTGAAGGGTATAGCAAGGATCGGCTTCAGGGTCAAATTTTAATCATATATATGCACCTTATGACACCCAACTATCCAACGTCGCTGGCAGCCGTGGATGGGGCCGGCAGCGGGGCGGTCTTGCCCGGCGTTGAACGGCAAGCGATCCTGCGCTTGTTCGGTGTGCACCGCCGCTACGGGGCGCTCAACGCCCTGAACGACATCACCCTGGATATTTTTCCGAACGAGTTCGTGTTCATCACCGGCCCCAGCGGTGCTGGCAAATCCACCCTGCTCAAGCTGCTCTACCTGGGGGAGCCGGCCTCCGAGGGCCAGATCCTAGTGGACGGGTTGAACCTGGCCCGGATTTCGCGCAAGGGCATTCCCGAGCTGCGGCGCAGGTTCGGCATCATCTTTCAGAACTACCGCCTGATTCCGACGCGGTCGGTTTTCGCCAACGTCTCCCTGGTGTTGGAGGCCATGGGCCAGAAGGAGCCCCTGATCCGCAAAAAGGTTCACAGCGTCCTGCGGACCGTCGGCCTCGAGGACCGCGGCGATGCGCTGCCGCCGACACTCTCCGGCGGCGAACAGCAGCGCGTGGCGGTGGCGCGCGCCATCGTGGGCAATCCGAAGATCCTCCTGGCCGACGAGCCCACCGGCAGCCTGGACCCCTCCGCGGCCGCCGTCATCATGGCCCTGTTGCAGCGCTACCACCAGCGGGGGGCCACGGTGGTCGTCGCCACCCACGACCACGAGACTATCCGCCGCACCCCCGGACGCGTCATCCAGCTGGAGCGGGGCCGGCTGGTATCCCAGCCCGCGGCGGAGGCCCCATGAGCCGGCCTTTGAAGCGCGCCCTGTTGGAAATCCGCGGCAACCGCTTCCTCAATGCGATCACCGTCGCCACCATCGCCCTGGCCATCCTGATATCCAGTGCTTTCGGCCTGTTTTTCGTCAATGCCAACCGCTTGATGACCCTCTGGCAGCAGGGCGTGAGGGTCATGGTCTACCTGCAGCCGCAGGTAGCCGAGGACGCAGTGAACGATCTTCGGGACCGGCTGGAGACGCTGCCGGCGGTCGGCAAGGCCGTTTTCATTTCCAGGGAAGCGGGCCTGGCGCGCCTGCGGGAGCAGCTTCAACACCAGCGCTCACTGATCGCCAACCTGAAAACCAACCCGCTGCCGCATGCCTTCGAGGTGCAGCTGCGGCCGGAGATTCGCGACTGGGCGGCGGTGGCGCAGTTGGCGGACGCAATCCAAAAACTTCCAGGGGTCGACGAAGTCGAGTACGGTCAGGGCTGGCTGGAGCGCTTGGCGGCGATCCTGCGGCTCTTCAAGCTGACCGGGTTGGGGATGTGCGGTCTGTTTTTTCTGGCAACGGTCTTGATCGTGGCCAACACCACCCGGCTGGTTTTGTACGGCCGCCGGGAGGAAATTGAAATCATGCGGCTGGTGGGGGCATCCGAAGGTTTTATCCGGACGCCGCTTTACCTGGAGGGTATGCTTCAGGGGTTGATGGGCGCCGCCGCCGGGCTGGCTGGGCTGCTGGCGGGGCACCTCTACCTCAGCGCCCAGATCGCCCCGGGACTTCTGCCCGGTCGATTTGAAGTGCGTTTTTTTTCGCCGGCACTGGCAGCCGCCATCCTGGGCGCCAGTATGCTGGCCGGCTGGCTGGGGAGCTATCTGTCCCTCAGACAGCAGTTGAAAACCTGAATTGCCCCGGGAAAGGGCAGCTCAGCAGGCGATGCGACGATGGAGTTTTTGGGGGCGAGGCGACATCACCGGTGCTGGATCGGCTTGGCCCTTGTGGTCACAGGCCTGGTGGTCTATAGTCTGCCGGCCGCAGAAGCGGCCGAAGCGGTTGGCATCGTGACCGCCACCGGGCTGAACCTGCGCAAGGCGCCCCAGCACCGTGCGGCCATTCTACTAACCCTGCGGAAGGGAGACGCCGTTCGCATCCTGGGGGAAACCGCGGGATGGCTGAAAGTCGACCATGAGGGTGCGACGGGCTACGTCAAGCACAACCCGCGATGGGTCAAGCTGCTCACCGCCGAAAGCGCGGCCCAGGCCGGCGCGCACGAACGCAGCTTGCTGGCACGCGCCATCGCCGCCCTAACAGGCAAACTCGAGGGGCGCAAGGCCAAGCTCGCCGATGAGATTCGGCACGAAAAGGAGGTGCTGGAGCGCCTCAACCACATCAACCGCGAGCTCAACCGCACAACGCGCCAGGTTCGGGCCCAAAAGGAAGCCCTGGAAGCCTTGAGCGCCGACATCCAACACAACCGGCAGGAAATCAAAGCGCTGGAGGAGCGAATTGGGGAGACCGAGGCCCAGGCCTCCCGGCGGCTGGTGGCGCTCTACAAACTCTCTTGGATCGGGCAGGTCCAGTTTTTGCTGAACGCCGCCTCAATCAGCGAATTTTTCGAACGAAAAAGAGCGCTTAATAATATTCTCGCCCATGACGACAAGGTGTTCAACAGGCTGCTGCGGGACTACGAGCGGTTGACCGCGCTGACGGGCCGGCTGGAGGCCCGGAAGGCCGAAAAACAACACAAAACCGAGGCCTTAAAAGAACAGTTGGAGGATCTTGAAGCCACCAAGAACCACCGCATGCGTCTGCTGGCCGAGATCCGCAGCCAAAAATCCCTTGAACTGGCCGCCATTGAATCCCTCAAAGCCTCGGCCGCGGCACTGGACGGCACGGTTCAGGCGTTATTGCGCCAGCCCCACCCCCCGCAGGCGGAAATTTTGAATGGGGATGGTTTCGCATCTTTTAAGGGGTTGCTAAAAATGCCCGTTGAAGGTAAAATAGTCAAGTTTTTCGGACCTTACAAAAATCCAGGCTTCGATGGGATGAATTTTCGAAGCGGCATCGAGATCCAGGCGCAGCGGGGCGAACCCATTCGTTCGGTTGGTTCTGGCAGGGTTCTTTTCGCCAGCTGGTTCAAGGGGTTCGGCAATATGATGATCATCGATCATGGCAACAATTATTGCACGGTCTACGCCCACGCTGAGGAATTGTTCAAACAGACGGGCGACGCCGTTCTGGCACAGGAAGTCATCGCCACGGTCGGAGACACGGGTTTATCGCCGCAGCCCGGTCTGTATTTCGAGGTGCGCCATCAGGGCAAACCCATGAACCCGGCGGCATGGATCCATCACCGCGGCTGACAAGGAGCTGGCCGAATGACGCGAAAATCAGGACGCTACATCAGGCTTTGGCTGTTTTTGGCCGTCGCCGTCATCTTTTGGAGCATCGGGGCGGGGTTCAGCCGCGACCTGGGGGCCAGCAACGACGAAACCTACAAAGGTCTCAAACTCTTTTCAGACGTCCTTGAACTGATTGAAAAAAACTACGTCGACGCCGTGGATACGACCGATCTGATCCACAAGGCCATCCAGGGTATGGTTCAAAGCCTGGACCCCCACTCCGCGCTGCTACCCCCCGATGCCTATGAAGAATTGCAGATCGACACCCAGGGGGAATTCACCGGCATCGGAATTCGCATCACCTTGCGCAACGGTTTCGTCACCGTAATCTCCCCGATCGAGGGCGCCCCCGCCTTCAAGGCCGGCATCAAAGCCCAGGACCGGATCATCAAGGTGGACGGGGAACCCACCACCGATCTGCGCAGTGCCGTGATGATGATGCGCGGCCCCAAGGGAACCGAGGTGGTGGTGACCATTGTGCGGGAAGGTGCCGCCGGCCCGATGGATTTCAAACTCATCCGGGATGTCATCCCCATCGAAAGCGTGCGGGCCCTGGAGATCAAGCCCGGTTACGGTTACGTGAGGGTCACCAACTTCCGCGACAAAACCACCGAAGACCTGCAGGCCGCGCTGAAAAAGCTGGAGTCCGCCAAGACGCCGTTGCGGGGCCTGGTGCTGGATCTGCGCAACAACCCCGGCGGGCTGTTGAACCAGGCCGTGGAGGTTTCCGATCTGTTTCTCAAAGAGGGCGTCATCCTCTCCATCCGGGGCCGTCAGAACACCCACACCAAAGTGTTCAAGGCCACCGCCGCCCCCGCTGCCGGCAGGGACTACCCGATGGTGGTGTTGATCAACGGCGGCAGCGCCAGTGCATCGGAAATCGTCGCCGGAGCCCTTCAGGATCACAAACGGGCGCTTATCCTCGGCACGGCCTCTTTTGGCAAGGGGTCGGTCCAGACCGTGGAGTCCCTGCGCGACGGTTTCGGTTTGAAATTCACCATCGCCCGCTACTACACGCCCAACGGCCGCTCCATCCAGGCCAAGGGCATCGAACCGGATATCGTGGTGCCGCACCATGTGCCGGAGGAAAAAAGCGCCACGACGGAAGACCGCCTGGTAAAGGAAAAGGACCTTAAAAACCACCTGGAAGAGGAGCCGCCCGGGGATGCACTCGAAAGCGAGGAGGGGCCCGGTCCAGCGCAAGGGCCCGCCCAAGAGGCCCCGGAAATCGAAACCTTGGAGGGCGTCTTGACCACCGCAGGGCTGGAGGCCGACAACCAGGTCGTTAGGGCCATGGAAATTTTGATCAGCTACGATATTTTCAAAAATCTGAAGGGCTGAGCCCGGATATTACCGGGCCCGCCATGAGCCGGCGGGCAGCTGCGCGCAAGCCTGCCCGTCGCTACCTTGCCCATCCACCTGAAGGCGGATGGGCAATCCTGTTTGGTGGCGCTTTGAACCGACCCCCACCGGGGTCGACCTGATTTTCCCGTCAGCTTCCCATCCCGCGGCCGACGCGGGGCAAGCGCGCCCCGGCGCGCTGCGAGAGACCCATGGCCAACACCAAGCCCAAAGCCAAAACGAAACAACGCAAAACAGCGCCCCGCCCCCGGAGCCGCAAGCGACCGGCAGCCTCACCGCTGAGGCGCCATCTGCCCAGAGTCCTATTTGCGCTGAGCGCCCTGGTCGTGTTGGTGATCATCGCGGCGGTTGCCGCCCGCCATTACATTCCATCCAAACCCCAGCGCACTGCCGCAGCGCCCCCGGTGACCAAGCCGCCGGCACCGATCACGCCCAAGACGATCAAGCCGGCGCCGGCCAAAACGCGGCCTGCGGCCCCGCCCAAGGCTTCCAAAACGCCGACCTACGAAATTTTTCCCCCCGAAGAGCACCGTGCCCCGAAACCAAAGCCGCCCATCTCAAGGCCCGCTCCACCCCCGGCGGAGCTCCCCCGGGTGGCCCTGATCATCGACGATATCGGTTACGACCACGGCCTGGCGACCAAATTCATGGACCTCGACACCGCCATCACGTTTTCGATCCTGCCCTTCAGCCCTTTCCAACGCGTTCTTTCCGCGGAAATGCGCACCCGAGGGGTGGAGGCCATGCTGCACCTTCCCATGGAACCCAAGGAATACCCCGCGATCCAGCCGGGCAGGGGCGCCCTGCTGGTTTCGATGACCCCCGATGAACTGATCCGTCAGCTGGAGAAAAACCTGGCGGCCGTACCTGGCATCAAGGGGGTCAACAATCACATGGGTTCCCGGATGACGGAACGCTCCACCCAAATGTACCAGATTTTTTCGATCCTCAAAAAACGCAACCTTTTTTTCATCGACAGCCGCACCACCCCCGAGAGTCTGTGCCGGCCGTCGGCCCGTCTGCTGCAGGTGCCCTTCGCCCAGCGGGACGTTTTTCTCGATCATGTAACCGAGGAGGGGGAGATCCGCCGCCAGATCCAGCGGCTGGTGACCCTGGCCCAGCGGCAGGGCAGCGCCATCGGCATCGGACACCCCCACCTCGCCACCTACACGGTGCTGGCGGAGCAACTGCCGATGCTGAAAAAAAAGGTCAAACTGGTTCCCGCTTCCCGGCTGGTTCAAACCGCCGGCTGAACGGCCGGGCGAACCGCCCCGGGGACGATCGGTCAGGCCGGGGGGTGCGAGGTTGGGGTTTCTTTTAGGACTGGCGCCGGGCGGCAACCGCCATCCAGGCCTGGTCGGTCAGAACCGCTTCCACCCGCAGCCCCTTTTCCGCCATCCGGGCCGTCACCTGGTCCCGGTTCCGGGCCAGAATCCCCGAGCAGATCAACACCCCATTGGGGGCCAGCACCCCCCCCACCCGCTCCAGCAACTCAAGTATGACCGGCAGCAAAATATTGGCTGTCACCAGATCATAGCGCCCCGCGATACCGTTTACCAAATCGCCGGCCGAGACCCGGTAGGCGGCGGGCGCCAGTTTGTTCAGCCGCAGGTTTTTCTCTGCAACGGCAACCGCCACCGGGTCGTTGTCGACGCCCCGGAGCTTGCCGGCCCCCAGCTTGGCGGCGGCGATCATCAGGATTCCGGAGCCGGTGCCGACATCCAGGATGGCAGCCCCGGGCGTTATCATAGCCTCCAACAGGCGCAGGCACAAAACGGTGGTGGGATGGGTGCCGGTGCCGAACGCCATGCCCGGATCGATTTCGATCACCGTTTCACCGGCGCTCGGTTCATAGGCTCGCCAGGTGGGCTTGACGACAATGGTGGGGGTCACCTTCTGGGGCCAGAAAAAGGTTTTCCAGGACTCGGCCCAGTCCTCCTCGGAGAGATCCGAATAGACCACCCAGCTGTGGATGCCATCGGCCAGGGCCAGCCGTTTCAAACCGTCCTCAAGGGCGCGGCGGCGGGACGCCAGATCGGCGTTGCGGGGAAAGTAGGCGGTGACCGCATGGTCCGGGCCGGGCGGCACGGCGCCCGCACCCCAGCCCTCGGCGGGATCGGCGGCGGGGTCTTCGATCACCACCCCCGTGACCCCCAGGTCATAGAAAACAGCCGCGATCAGCTCTGCGGCCAAAACGGAGGAGCGAGGGTCGAAAACCACCCGTGCGGCCACCCAGTCCATGAACGCTTGCCTCCTGAAAAAGATGGATCGACGGGGAGGATGCGCTGCGGGCTGCTGAGGAACTATTTCTTAGCGCTACCCTCAGGCCAGCAGGCGGATCAGAAGGGGAAGGAAAAAAATCAAAAAAAGGATGATCAGCCCCGGGGGGCTCAGGTAGGGCGCGTACCATGGCTTTCTGCGGACGCGGGCTGCTTTGAACTCGGCCAAAAACCAGTTTCCCAAAAGCGCTGCGGCCCCCAGGACGGCCACAACCCTGAGGAGCTGTATCACCGTTTCCATGGTGCGGCTTTTACATCAAAAAAAGCGCGCTGTCAAAAAAAACCCAGGCTGGCGACTTGGCGCGCACCCCCCGAAGAGCGGGGCAAAAATTCGGCAAGGGGACCGCCGGGCTATTTACGGCGGGGGGCGAAGCGGACAAAGATGCGATAATCACCACAATCGATATCCCTGGGCAGGTTGTAGCCCTCGGGAATCAGCAGCACCATCACCCGGCCCCCGGCGGGGTCCTGGCTCATCTGGCCGCCGCGGCGATCTTTCTGGCCGTCGGGCGGCTTTCCCGGCCGCCGCCGGGGAGGCCGGACGTTGAGGATCCTGGCCTCAACCATCCCCGGCCCCGAACCGGGTCCTTTCCGGACAGGCGGCCCCACGGCAACCGGGGCACCGATGACTATCTCCATGGACATTCTCCTGGCTTACTGGGGTGTGGGTTTCTTATCGGCTCCCCGGGCCTTCGGCTGAACCCCGCGGGGCAGCGCTTATTCCAGAGCCAGCGGGGCCGGCGGCAGGTGAAAACGCTCTTTGGGGGGGTTGAAATACCCGAAGCCAAGATCGGGGAAGCGCTTGCGCAGCCCGGCCAGGAGGGCCTTCACCCCCATGGGCGGGCCCTGGGGGGCCGCCGCCGCCATGAGGCGCCAATACCGCAGGGGATCAAAGTTGAGGTTGCGCCACTGGATCAGGCCAACCGGGTGGCTGCCCAGAAAAGACTTGAAGGCCTTGAATTCCTCGGGGCTGTCGGTGACCCCGGGACAATTCAGGTAGTTCAGGGAGACGAATTTCCCCAGGCGCTTCGCCAGCTCCACGCTGGCAAGAACATCCTCGAAGCGGTAGTCCCTGGGTCGGAAATAGGCCTCATAGCAGGCTTTGCGGACGCTGTTGAGGCTCACCCGGACGCTGTCCAGGCCGGCGGCGAAAAGTACTTCGAGGACCTCCGGGCGACTGGCGTTGGTGTTCATGTTGATGGTCCCCGCCGCGGTGCGGGCGCGGATCAGCCGAATCGCCGGTTCGATGACCTCTGCCGCCAGCAGCGGGTCGCCCTCGCAGCCCTGCCCGAAACTGACCACGCTGTGCTTCACGCGTTGAATGTGGGCCAGGGCAACCGCCGCAATTTCTTCCGGATCGGGGGTGAAGGCAATCCGGTCCTGGGATTGGGGCACGTTTTCGCCGGGCTGCAGGGAGAGGCAGCCGAGGCAGCGGGCATTGCAATAGCGCGAGGCGGGCAAGGGGGCTTCATAGCGCCCCAGGAAAAAATTCTTGCCGGCCGGGCAGCCGTAGACCAGGGCGCAGTGTTCCAGATGGGCCCGCAAACGATTTCCGGGGAGAATCGTGCGCATCTTGCGGACGCCAGCCGCCACCTGGCGGGGGGGCATCCGCCGCAGATCCTGGCGAGGCTCGCGGTCCACCTGAAGGACGGCCGAGCGAAACCCCCCCCGCCACCAGCCGACGGCACCATAGGAAAAGAGGGGCAGATAGGCGGCGCGCGGCCCTTCGCGAAAGGCGCTGACGTGGGTCAGGAGGTAGCCTGGGGAATTGAAGGCCGCCACCGGGAAGACCGCTTCACCGGGCAGCATGGGGTTCTCGGTCAGCGCCTCGAACTCACCCGTCGATCGGTTGTAAACAATCGGCAGCCGGTCCGGCAGCCGCATCAGTTCGCTGCCGAAGGGCAGTTTCCGGGTGTCGCCGGTTTGCAGCAGCGTCAGGTGCCCGCCGGCCATGCCCACAGCGCCATAGCCGTCCAGATCGAATATTTCGCCGCGTTCGTTGGCCACCACCGCGGCTATCGGGCCCCCGCCGGCCTTTGCCATTTTGGTTTCCTGTGGATTGCCTTTGGGTTGCCGCCGGGGATAAAATCAGCGGCGCTCGAAAATCGGCTTGACCTTGAATCGGTTTTGGCTAATAGAATGAAATCGGTTGGAGTGCAAGAGCGCCCTTCGGGACGCCCGGTTGCGGCGCGGCGCGCCTATCGTCGGACCTGATCGAAACCCCATGGACCCCAAAAATTCCTTGCAAGGGATGGGGGCTTCTGCTATCTCCGCCCGCAATTTTTACGGCCCGCCCGTCAAGACACAGCCCATGCGGGTGGGGCGTTCCCGCCCGGGGCCGGCGACACTCCCCCGCTTAACACGATCAAGCGCTGCAAAAGGCCGATGGACCGCCACCAAGCGTCAGTGCGGTGGCCCAAAAAGGTGCAAGATGACCGAAATCAACATTCGCGAAGAATTCAAAAACCTGATTCTCAGCTCCTTCGGTGCGCGTGAAGACCGGGAGTTTTGGGAGATGATGCAGTTACCCGACAGCCCCCTGTACCGCAAATGCTATGAACAGCTCACCAATTCCGAGCAACAGGAGCCCCCCGGTTCGGATCTATTCCAGAACAGCATGCGGCGAGCCTTTAACCTGATCATGGGCGGACCGCTGGAATCCAGTTAACCCGCACTTTTCCCTCTGCTTTGCACCCCACCCCGGCTCACGGCCCCTCTTGAGCAGCGGGTTCGGGTGCCCTGGAAAAAACAATTCCACCAACGCGCCCGCTTTTTTCAGCCCTCCTGGAGGTGGCCCACCAGATGCCCTAGTTCAGGGAAAATCAGGTTGGTGCAGGCCAATTGACAGGCTCTGAGACTGCCGGGCATGGCGAAGACCACGGCCGAGGCGATCACGCCGGCGGTTGCGCGGGAAAGAATCGCAGCCGAATCGATCTCCTCGAAACTCAGCTGGGCAAACAGCACACCGAACGCCGACAGATCCTTGCGGAAAAGGGGCTTGATGGCTTCGATGGTCACGTCACGTTGGCTGATGCCGGTTCCCCCGGTGATCAAGACGGCCTGGGGTTCGTACGCCGCCAGGACCTCTTCCAGGGTCTGGGCAATCACCGCGGCGTCATCCGGAATGACCCGGTGAAAGGCCACCTGGTGCCCCTCCTTGCGGGCCCGGGTGGCGATCCACTGGCCGCTTTGGTCTTCGGCCAGCGAGCGCGTGCTGGAAACGCTGATAATTCCCAGTCGGATCTGGCGTGGGGCAGAGGCCTTGTGTTGACGGGTTCCCATAAAGCTTCCTTTCAACAACGCCCGGTCCGGTCAAACAATGGGCGGATGACTTTCGGCGTGACCGGCCGGTGAGCCGTTAGGCTGGCAGTGCGCCGCACCCGGGACGTGACGCCGCCAGGGCTGCCAAAAGACCTTGATTAAGTCCCTTTTTTTTCCTATCCTACAAAACTTGGCGGTTTTGGGAAAGGTGAATCTGCGGACGGCGGGCACCGCTGTCCGTAGCCCAGAAGGGATGGGCGCGTTATTTTATTACTTGGACAACCATTCAAAAAGTCGGTCGCGCGCTTTTGCGGACGATGTCGCCTTGCGCTATCCCGTCCGGGCGTTCCAACGGAAAACTGCCCGGCATGACAGCGCCCTGCAGCGGAGTAATTCTGGCCGGGGGCCTCAGCCGGCGGTTTTGCGGGCAGAACAAGGCCCTCATGGATGTCGGCGGCCGACGCATCATCGACCGCCTGCTGGCAGTTTACCGGCCCATATTTGACGAAATCATCATCGTCACCAACTCCCCCCGGGCCTACCTGGATCTGGACGCCGCCATCGTCACGGATATTTTCCCATACCGCAGTTCTTTGACCGGGATTCACGCCGGCCTTTTTCACGCCACCCGGCCCTATGCCTTTTTTGCCGCCTGCGATGCCCCCTTTCTTCTGCCCGGGATGGTCCACCTGATTTTGAACGCGCTTTCCCCGGGGGTGGACGGGGTGGTGCCGCAGACGGCGGCGGGATTTGAGCCCCTCTGTGCCGTTTACTCCCAGCGCTGCTGTCAGACGATCGCCCAGCGGCTAAAAAAGCAGCATTTCCAAATCAAGGGGATTTTCAAAAAACTTCGCATACGAACCCTCTCCGAAAAATTGCTGCGCCAGCCGGATCCCGAACTGCGGTCCTTTTTTAACATCAACACCCCGGATGATCTGGCCCGCGCCCAGACGATCGCCGCGAGCCTCGATGCCCCCTGATCCTTGGCGGCGCTCTGCCGGCATCGAACCAAAGGAGCTTGGATGAGATTAGATCAGCTGATAGAAAAAGTAAAACAACACCCCGACTTCGACCGGGTGGGCATGCTGCTCTGCCACAACGGCGTTGTCCGCGGCACCTCCCGCGACGGGCGCCGCACCAGCGGATTGCAAGTCAGCGTCGACCACCATCGCCTGGAGGAATTTGTCGCGGCGCAAAAAAAACGCCCGGGAATCGTCGAAATACTGGTACATATCAATGAAAACCAACCGCTTGCGGTGGGAGATGACGTCATGTTCATCGTCGTCGCCGGGGATATCCGTGAAAACGTCATCGAAACCCTGCGCGACACCCTCAACGTCATCAAATCCAGCATCACCAGCAAAACCGAATTTTTCGTTTAGGCCACCGCATGATGCCTTTTCCCAGGAGCCATAGATGAAAAACCTGACACACCTCGACCGGGAGGGTCGGGTCCGCATGGTGGACGTGACGGCCAAAGCCCAGACCGACCGGAGCGCCGTGGCCCAGGGGTGGGTTACGATGGCCCCCGCCACGTTTCATATGATCCGGCAGCAGGGCCTCAAAAAGGGCAATGTTCTGGAAACCGCACGCATTGCCGGGATCATGGCCGCCAAAAAGACCGCCGATCTGATTCCCATGTGCCACCCCCTCAATATCACCCACTCCCAGATCGATTTCTTTCCCGATGAACCCGGCAGCCGAATCCGCATCGAGGCCAGCGTCCGGATCCTCGGCCCCACCGGCGTGGAAATGGAGGCCCTGACCGCCGTGGCCCTGGCGGCCCTGACGATCTACGACATGTGCAAGGCCGTCGACCGGGAAATGACCATCTCCGACATCTGCGTCCTCAAAAAATCAGGCGGCAAAAGCGGTGATTTTACGCGTGATGGAAGCCATTGATTTTGTCCTGCTGCTGTCGGCCGGGATTCTGCTGGGTGTCATCGGCGGCTGGCTGGCGGCGAAATTTGCCGTATACCGGCGGATCAATCCCGTCATTTCCGATTTCCAGGCCGAAATCGCCGCATTGAAGGAGCGGCTGCGCCACAAACAAACCGAGAGCGAGGCGCTTCAGAAAGAGCTGGCCGCCCACCAGCAGGAACTCAAATCCCTGAGCGCGCGGCATCTGGAGGCCTGCCGGGAAAACGGTGCGGCCCTTGCGCGCATCGAACAATTGGCCCCTTTGCAGCAGCGCCTTCAGGACCAGACCCAGGAGATCAAGGCGCTCCAGCGGCTGAACAGCGGCATTCAGAACCGTCAGACCGAGCTGGAAACATGCCTTGCCCAGGAGCGCGCGACAGCCGCTGAAAAAATTGGCCTGCTGGAGGATATTCGTCAGCAGTGCCTGGACACCTTCAAGGCCCTGTCGGCCAGCGCCCTGCGGGAAAACAACCGGGCATTCATCGACCTGGCCGACAGCGTTTTGGCCAAGCATCTGGAAACCGCCCGCAAAGATCTCGATCTGAAAGGCCAGGCGGTGGTAGCGCTGGTCTCCCCCATCCAGGACTCCTTGACACGTTTTGACCACAACATTCAGTCCCTGGAAAGATCCCGCGAGAAAGCCTACGGCGGGCTTTCGGAGCAGGTGCGGTCCCTGATCGGCACCCAGCAGCTTCTCCAGCGCGAAACCGGCAAGCTGGTCAAGGCTCTTCAAACACCCCAGGTTCGCGGTCGGTGGGGGGAAATTACCCTGCGACGGGTGGCCGAACTCTCCGGCATGCAGCGCCACTGTGATTTTTTTGAACAACAAACCGCGGCCGGCGCCGACGGCCTGATGCGGCCGGACATGCTGGTCAAGCTTCCCGGCAACCGCCAGCTGGTGGTGGACGCCAAGGTCCCCTTGGCGGCATATTTAAATTCTCTGGAGGCCGAAAGCGACAAAACCCGGCAGGCGCTTTTGGAAACCCACGCCAAACAGGTTCAGACCCACATCCTCAAGCTTTCCCAAAAAGCCTACTGGACCCAGTTTGCACCCACCCCCGAGTTCGTGGTGCTCTTCATCCCCGGCGAAAATTTCTTTTCCGCCGCCCTCAGCCATAATCCCGCGCTGATCGAGGAGGGCGCCCGGCGCGGGGTCATTCTGGCGACCCCCACCACCCTGATCTCACTTCTTAAGACGATCGCCTACGGCTGGCGCCAGGAGACCGTCACTGAAAACGCCCGCGCCATCAGCGAACTGGGACGCGAGCTCTATGAGCGCTTGAGCCACGTTGCCGGCCACCTCAACCGGCTGGGGCAGGATATCGATCACTGCACCCGCAGCTTCAACCAGGCAGTGGGCTCTCTTGAGCGCCGGGTGTTTGCATCCGCTCGCCGCTTCACCGATCTTGGCATCCATCTCAAAGACAACCGGCAGCTGCCCGAGCTGGACACCCTGAGCAGCCAGACCCGTAAACTGGACCCGGATAAAACCGCATGAAAGCCCTAAGACACCGTTTGTGTTTGCGCATTGGCGTGCCGCTTTTACTCCTGTTGTGCCTTGCGGGATGCGAGCGGCCGACCAAAACGCCCCCGCCGCCGACAGCGCCCCTGCCCCCCCTGCGGCTTTTAACCGTGGGAGAGCTTCCCCTGTTTTCTGACGACAGCGACCTGGCGGCTTTAGAGGAGGCCATCCGGCACAGCCTGACCTACCTGCGGCGCCTGCCACCGGAGCGCCAGTTTACAATGGGCGCGGAGATCCTCACGGCCGAGATGACTCTGCGCGCCCTGGCGCACTTCGACGCTTTTCTGCAAACCGCCCCCTCCCCAACCGAACTGAACGATTTTGTGCGCGCCCATTACCGGGTCTACCGTGCGGTGGGCACCTCGGAGGCGGAAGTGGTCCTCTTCACGGGCTATTACGAACCGATCATCGCGGGCAGCCGCACCCCCAGCGTCGCCTGCGGGGTGCCGGTCCTCGGCCGCCCCGATGACCTGGTGACAGTCGATCTGGAGCGCTTTGCGGCCCGATTCAAGGGCGAAATCCTCACGGGCCGGCTGCAGGGCGACCACCTCGTGCCCTATTTCGAACGCCGCGAGATCAACAACCCGGCGCTTTTTGGGACTCGCGCCAAGCCCATTGCCTGGGTGGCAGACCCCCTGGATCTTTTTTTCCTTCAAGTTCAGGGCTCCGGTCAAATTGCGCTCCAGGACGGCAGCCGCTTGCGCGTCCAGTACCATGGCACAAACGGCCATCCCTACCGCAGCATCGGACGCCATCTGATCGAGACTGGCAAAATTCCGCGCGAAGAAATGTCCATGCAGCGCATCCGGTCCTACCTCAGGGCGCATCCGGAAGAAATCGAACCCGTGCTGAACCACAACCCCAGCTTCGTTTTCTTCAGAATCGCGGAAGACGGTCCCCTTGGCGCGCTTAACGTGCCCCTCACCCCGGGCCGCTCCATCGCACTGGATCGCCGCATCTTCCCACCGGCGGCCCTGTGCTTCATTCAAAGCCAGAAGCCGGTGACCGACGGCACCGGGCAGATTGTCGACTGGCGGCCTTTTTCCCGATTCGTCCTGAACCAGGACACCGGCGGTGCGATTCAGGGTCCCGGACGAGCCGATCTCTTCTGGGGAAGCGGCGCCATCGCAGAGATCTCGGCCGGTCACCTGCAACACCCCGGCAGCCTTTTCATTCTGGTTCTGAACCAAGACCGGCCCCGGTCTTGAGCTGCCCGAAGCTGTCTGCTGCCGGCGGCGCAAGACGCCGTTTTCGGGCGCTTTCCCACCGCATCGGGCCGTCCGGATTCGGTTGACACGGTGGGTTAAAGTCAGTAAGGAAACAGCTCGTCTTCATCTTTTGCCACAAGGAGCACCCCATGTTTGGCATCGGCATGCCTGAACTGCTTCTCATTTTGGCCGTCGCCCTGATCGTCATCGGTCCCAAGAAGCTTCCGGACCTGGCGCGCTCCCTCGGCCGGGCGATGGGGGAGTTCAAAAAAGCCACGGCCGAACTCAAGGAAAGCATCCAAATCGATTCCGAGTTGAAAGACGTCAAGCAGGCCTTCGACGAGATGAACGCCCCGGGCCCGAAGCAGCAGGCAAGCACCCAGGCGGTCGAGACCCATGACGCGCGGCCCGAGGGTGACACCCCGGCACCATCAACCGCCGCAGGCGGACCCGGGGAGGCAGACCCCCAAACGACGCCCAAAGAGGCCCCCAAAGATGCGTGAGGAAGATAAAATTCCTTTTACCGCGCATCTCGAGGAGCTGCGAAAAAGGCTGATCGTCTGTTTCATCGCCGTGGGGATCGGTTTTGTGGGGGCTTACGGCTTCAAGGAAAAGCTGTTCCAGGTGCTCACCGCCCCCCTCGTCAGGGTCATGGAAAGCGGCGACACCCTGATCTTCACCAACCTGCCGGAAGCTTTTTTCACCTATCTCAAGGTTTCTTTTTTGGCCGGGCTGCTGCTGGCCTCACCCGTCATTCTCTACCAATTCTGGATGTTCGTGGCCCCCGGGCTCTACCAGCGGGAGCGGCGGGTGCTGCTGCCCATCGTCTTTCTCTCGACCCTCTTTTTTCTGGGCGGTTCGCTATT
>Ga0272444_10000542_pt1 | contig 39731 bp, 33 predicted proteins | sample SSMForm13_FD_201033 | JGI IMG/M metagenome (GOLD analysis project Ga0272444, IMG submission 201033) | Marine sediment archaeal communities from Little Sippewissett salt marsh, Falmouth, MA, United States - SSM-Form-13 | ecosystem: Environmental > Aquatic > Marine > Wetlands > Sediment ... | reverse complement strand
ATATAGAATAATTGTTCTATTTCGAGTTTCATCTAGTCTCTTTTTCCTATTGCGCTATTTTTTCCGACCGATTCCATGAGCCGAATCCATCAATTGTTAGGATTCGAAAAAAATTCTAACCTGAATGATTACTCGCCTTGTCGACATCTTGTCTTGCTGGTATTCTAATGGCTGGATTTTTCAATCATTGGACCTTCCCGTGCCCTTCGGACTTCACCCGTTTTCCTAAATTGGCGTGAGCCGAAACCAAAAGGAGATCGACTGATTATGTTCCCCTACCGTTTTTCTGCAAGCCGAGCGCGATTGCGCATCGTGTTTGGAATTGGCTTGGTGTTCCTGATCCTGATGTTCTTTTTGTCTTTCGGTTGCGGTGACGATGATGATGACGATGACGATGCGTCCGGTGGCGACGACGATGACAGCGCCGGGCCGGACATCACGATGGAAAGCCGCATCCCCAAGCAATGCAAAACCTGCCACGGTGCGCCGCCCGATACCTGCCGGCATCCGAACAACTATCGATGTTCACGCTGTCACGGATATGTCATCGACGCCGATCTCAACTGGGTGCAGGAAAATCTGCACAACAACGGCGAGGTCAACTACGCCGTCGGTTGCTCGTCGTGTCACGGTTGGGATCAAGGCGTGTCGCCGCCGGAAAGCCTCACCGGCCAGGCCGACGAATACAAAAAAGGCACCGGCGCCCACAAGGCGATGCGCCGCGACGCCATCCAGGCCCACCGCGTCAACTGCATCAACTGCCACGTCGTGCCGACCGCGACTTGGGAAGAAGGGCACATCGACGGCGACCAGACGGCGGAGGTGGTCTTCGGTAATCTGGCCACGCACAACGGCGCGAATCCGACCTGGGACGGCCAGACCTGTTCGAACACCTACTGCCACGGCGCGACGCTGGAAGGCGGAACGTTGAAGAACCCGAGTTGGTATGACGACACCGGCGCGCCGGGCATGTGCGGCGCCTGCCACCGCATGACCGACCCGCAGGGTAACGCCGACGCCGATTGCCACTCGTGCCACCCCACTTCGGTCGATGCCGCGCAGCAACTGCTCGAACGCGGCACGCACATCAACGGCACCATCGACATGGGGGAGGATGACTGATGAAACTCGGAAAAAGAATCAGCCGACGTGATTTTTTGATCACCTCGACCACTGCCTTTTTTACCGCACTGCTGACCGGCCCGCTCAAGGCCGGCGAGCTGGGCGTGCTGGTCGAGCAACTCAACTGGAAACCACTCGACCCGCGCCGCGAAAGCGGGCCCGCGCCACTGCCGGAAATCACCGCAGCGGTCGACGTCATCGTGCCGCCCGATCCGGAAATTCCCGATGACTTTAAAGGCTCCGATTACGGCGGCGACTGGGTGTTAGCCGCGACGCTCGGCGAGCTGGGTCAATACTCGGCCGTGTATTTCCTCAACAAGTTCGCCAAGCAGACGGCCGGTAAAAAGTTCATCAATTGCACGCCGGAAGAGCAGATCGAAGCGATCCGGCAGTGGATCCGCGAACGCGACGACATGAACAAAACATTCAGCGATTTGCTCAGCGGTATCCTCACGGTTTCGATGATCGGCACTTACGAAGAAAACGAACCCGAAGCGGAGTTGGAACTGTTCGAGTCGATGGGCTGGTACGATCCGCAAGATCCGTCCGGCACCTTCCGCATTCCCTGCGAAGGCTACCCCGACGCCAATCAGACTCCCGTTCGCCTGAAGAAAGGGTTGCGCAAATGAAACAGGAACACGTTGACGTTTTGATTATCGGTGCAGGCGCCGGCGGCGCGACCGTCGGCGGCGAGTTAGCCGAAGCAGGCGCGAAAGTCGTTTTCCTCGAAGCGGGCAAAGATCTGGACATCACCTACGGTTCGCCCAACCACTTCGCCAACCGCCAGCGGTTCCTCGACACGGTCAGCGACGGCCTGTTTTTCCACGAGGAATACGAAGGACGCAATTGGCGCACCGACATGGGCGAATGCGCCGGCGGCGGCACAACCACCTACGGCGGCGTGCTGGAAGAATCGACCCCGCTCGATTACGGACTCTGGCCGTTTTCCTATGAGTCGTTCGAGAAGTACATCAAACTGACCAAGAAGCGGTACCACGTTTCGCGCTGGCCGATAGAGGAAATGAGCTATTACGCGCAGGTGGTCAACGACGCGGCGGGCGGCAATCTGGGGCCGATTCAGTCGGCGTTCAACCGCGAGCCCTATTTCGAATACGGCGTCTACCACGATCGTTGTCGCCAATGTAAATGCTGCATCCTCGGCTGCCGCTACAACGCCAAAGCCAATGCGCTGACCATCGCGCTGCCCAAGGCCAAGTGGTTTGGCGCGGAGGTACGCGACAACTGCCTGGTCACCAAACTCAACACCAACAACACCGGCACGCGCATCGAAAGCGTCACCTATCTCAAGCGTACGCAAACCGGCGTTGCTTCCGAGTACGTCGAGGAACACACCATCTCGGCCGACATTTACATTCTGGCCGCCGGTTCGATGATGACGCCGATGATGCTGCATTGGTCGGGCCGCAACGGCGAGGCGTTGGCCAACTCTTCGGGTCAGGTCGGCCGCAACCTGCGCGGACACTTCTTCCGCGCCACCTACGCGGTGCTCGACCGCGACGACGTACGCACCTACCAGGGGCAGGTCGTCGAGCTCAACGACCTTTACCAGAACTACGACAAGGGCTACCTGCTCGAGTTCAACATGGCCGCGCCGCCGACTTACATGGGCGGGATGGTCGAGATCATGGAAAAGGAAGATCTGATCGACCTGATCGGCCTCAAGTTCAAACGCTTCATGCGCAACTACAGCAAGGTCATCTGTTCGGCGCCGCTGTGCCGCAGCTACGACGAAGGCTTCACCGACAACACGGTGATGCCGCACCCGCACAAAAAGAATGCTTACGGCCTGCCGTTGCCGGTGGTCAACTTCGAGCCCAACGCGCAGGAGGCCGAATGGGTCGAAACAGCGACCGAACACGCACGGCAGATTGAAATCGCCGCCGGCGCCGACATCAACCAGATGTTCGACGGCGCGATCGACGTGGTGCACAAGGTCGGTACCTGCCGCATGGGCACCAGCCCGACCGATTCGGTCTGCGACGTCGACGGCCGCGTGTGGGATATGGACAACGTCTGGATCGCCGACGGCAGCATGTTCCCGGCGCCGCTGCTGGCCAATTGCGCGTTCATCATCTACTGCATGGCCTACAAAGTTGCCGACAGTCTGCTCAGCCGGGCAACGCCGACGGAGTAAAACACTCGATCAATGTCTATTGACGGCGAGGTTCTGCGGGGCTTCGCCGTTTTGTTTGGCCTCAGTGAGCAATCGGGGTACAATCCCCCCATGAGTTCTCCCAACAAGGAACAATCAAACATCCGCCGCGGACTTGTGCTTTCCGGCGGGGCGGCGCTGGGCGCATACCAAGCCGGGGCGCTACAGGTGATCGCGCAATACGGCGTGACCTTCGAGGTCATCGCGGCGACGTCGATCGGCGTGCTGCATGCGCTGGCCTGGAATCGCGGCATCGTCGATGAACTCGACGAGCACTGGCGCGAGAACGTCAGCAAGCTCAATCCCTTCGATGCCGGCCGGTTGCTGAAAGGACAAAACCCTTTCCGTTTTCGCGGCGCGCGCGACGAGTTGTTCGCCGCTTACCGCGAGGATCAGCCCCAGCCCGACGAAAGCGATGTGCTGCCGATTCTGGTGTCGCTGACCGAAGGGCCAACCGGCGCCAATGCGATGTTCAACCTTTCCGACCCCGACCTGACGCGGGAAGAACGCGAGTTGATCGCCAAGGCGGCTACCACGATCCCGCCGCTGGGCGACCAGGCGGTGGAAATCCGTGGCAAACGCTACTACGACGGCGGTTTTTCCAACAACGTACCGGTCGATTTTTTAGCGGACCGCGATTTGGACGAAATCTGGGTAGCGGCTACGCTGTCGCCCCGCGTCGGCAACCCATACCGGCGCGCGGCCTGGCGGGCGACCCGGCGTGTCCGCAAGCAGGCGAAGCATCCGTGGCTGTTGGGCGCTACCGGTTTGCTGGAGCAATATTACGATCCGAGCGATCTTACCGAGAAAGTCGACGCCACGGTGTTGATCCGTCCCGACTCGATCGGCTTTTTCCGTCTGCAACGCGCCATGCGCGCCCTCACCTTTTCGCGGCGCAACATCGAGGCGATGCTGCAACTCGGCCGCGCCGACGCCGACCGCGCCTGCCGGGAATATCTGGCGAAGCACTGACTTTTTTATTGCTTCGTTCTTCCGGCGGACCTACATTCATTGATGTCTTTATCGTGAGGACAAACGATGAGCGAATTGACCTGGAGTGAATGGGCGCTGCCTTTGCTGTCGTTGCTGTTGATCGGGACGTATCACCTTTATCTGTTCTGGGAAGTGAAAAATCGCTCCGACCGCACCTTGATCGGCATGAGCAACCACCTGCGGCATCTGTGGGTGCAATCGATCATCGACGAGCGGCGTGACTTGTTGGCAGTGCAAACGTTGCGCAACTGGACGATGGCGGCCACCTTCCTGGCTTCCACCGCGGTGTTGATCTGGCTGGCGATGATTCACGTCACCTTCAGCAACCTGGAAAGTCCCACCCTGATTCACACGCTGCGCTACCTCGGCAAGGAAAGCGATCACCTCTGGCAGCTCAAGTGGGTGTCGCTGATGGTTCTGTTCTTTTTCACGTTCGTCAATTTCACCCTGGCAGTGCGCCACTTCAACCACGTCGGCTTTCTGATCAATATCCCGCCCGAAAGCGACGAGCGCCTGTCGGTCGATTTCGTTGCCTACCGCCTCAACCGCGGCGCGACGCATCACACCGTCGGCATGCGCGGCTATTACCTGTCGGTGCCGCTGGTGCTTTGGCTGTTCAGTGCATGGTGGCTGCTGATCGGCACGCTCGTGCTGCTGTGGTTGTTGTACAAGCTGGATCACCACTTGTAAGCGCCCCATTCCTCACAGATATTTGCGCTAAACACTGATTTATGCTAGACACATCGGCGGGTTGGCGGAGGATCGAACGGCAAGGAGATCCTGATGCGGTGGTACGTTTTGATCTTGGCCGCCCTGTTGTTGCTTCCGACTTTGGCTGCAGCGGATATGCTTGAACTTTCCTACACTTTCGACCAACCGGTGCTGGTGCCGCACGACGACGGCAGCGTCGAAGTTTCGCTTAATGGTGAGCAGCGTCACCTGGTGCCCGGTGAGCCGATTCTGCCCCAACGCACCGCCCGCGTCTTGATTCCACAAGGCCATGATGTGGTCGACGTGTCGATCACGGCCGACGCGCAACTCGTGCTGGCCGCCGGCGTCACGCCAACCCATGCGACGGCCTACCGCTACACCGGATCCCCTACCGACGAGGGTTACATCGCCGTACCTAAGGCGGAAATCTACCAGGGCAATGATCCTTTCCCGCGCCTCGCATTTCGCCGCATTCACTTGCAGCGCAAAATGGGCGCGCAGATTCTGCCGGTGGTGCTGTATCCGGTGACCTACCTGCCGGAAAACGGCGTGCTGCGATTCGCGCCGCGCATGACGGTGACCGTCGAAACCCGCCCGACCAAAACCGCCGCGCCGCTGGCCTTGTCTTACCGCGGACTCGACAGCGACGATACCGAAATCCGCATGGCCGTCGACAACCCAAGCGTGCTGACAACCTACCGCGCGGTTGCGCCGGTCAAGGCCGACTTCGATATGCTGATTCTGACCCACCCGAATTTCACCGATCTTTGCGAATACTACGCCAACTACAAAGAGCAGACGTTCGGCCTGAAAGTGAAAGTGGCCACCCTGCTTGAAGCCGCGCAGATGCCCGGCATTGACCCGCAGATGCGCATCCGCAACTATCTGCGGCAACAGTTCCAGGAAACCGGCATCCGCTACGTGCTGCTGGTCGGCGACGCCGATCTGGGCCGCGAGACGATGCCGGTACGCAAGGTGTACGCCGTCGGCACCGACCCCGACGACGGCGCGCACCACCCAACCAACCTGATGATCAGCGATGTGTACTACGGTTGCCTTGACGGTTCCTGGAACGGCAATGGGAATGACCGCTACGGCGAAGACATCGACGGCGAAGACGGCGGCGACGTCGATCTGATGTTCGACGTGCACGTCGGCCGCTTCATGGTTGATACCCGCAACGAACTGAAACGGACGATGGAAAAGCACGTCCGCTTTGATCAGAATCCTACGCCGAGCAAGGTCGTTTTCGTCGGCGAACGCGCCGATTCGCTGTCCAGCGGCGGTGTGATGAAAGAAGAAGTCTACAAGTACACGAACGAAGTCGACGTTACGCGTCTTTACGACAAAATGAACAACTGCGACTTCGGCCACGTGCTCGATGCAATCAACTCGAACGAGCACCAGTGGCTCAACCACATGGGCCACGCCGATGTATACATGGACATGTTCTTCATGCCGCCGATGGTGCCGATGGCCAAGAACGACACCCTGTTCATCGGTTATACCCAGGGCTGCTACGCGGGCAGCTTCGACGGCCGCATGGGTTATGACATTCCTATGGGCATCGACTGCATCGTCGAACATTTCACGGTTAAAACAGCTCACTTCGCTTTCGCCTACATCGCCAACACCCGCTTCGGCTTTTATCTGCAGGGACGCGTCGACGGCCCGAGCAACGTGTACGACTGGGAATTCGCCGACGCCGTATTCGACGAGAAAATCACCAACATCGGTTGGGCCAACGATGATTCGCGCGAAGACTGCATCGGCATGCTCAGCTACGAAAACATGATGCGCTACTGCTTCTACGAATTGACGCTGTTCGGCGATCCGCATACACCTCTGCGCTTTACCGACGACCCGGGCGACGACGATACCGTTATCGACGACGACACCGTTATCGACGACGATACGGTCATCGACGACGACACAGTCGACGACGACACCACCGACGACGACACGGTTATCGACGACGATGATGACAACGATGATGACGACGATAATGACGACGATGATGGATGCGGTTGTTAGAATCGTCGACAGTCCCGGCGCAAATCTGGAAAATCGGTAATTATTAATAAAAACGCTTGTTCGATTGAAGCTTTGTGGTAAAGCATAGGCTGTGAACTTGCATTAAGGATTGGGGATGCATCCGGTATTATTACAAATCGGCGATTTCCAACTGCCTACATATGGCGTGGTTTATTCGTTTGCCGTTATTCTCGGCATCATTCTTTCCTACCGCCGCGCCTGGGCCGAGGGCATCGACGACGTCAAATTTCTCAAAGCCTGCCTACTGGCGATCATCGGCATCGTCGTGATGTCCAAAGTGATGCACATCATCGTCAGTTGGGATTGGTACATGGATAATCCCAAGCGTTTTCTGCGTTTCCGCACCGGCCACGTTTTTTATGGCGGCTACATCGGCGCGGTGCTGTTCCCACTGATTTATGTCAAGTTGATCAAGGAACCTTTTTTGCCGATGCTTGACGTCTGCGCCACCTACATGCCGCTCAGCCTGGCTGTGCATCGCAGCCTGGCCTGCATGAACGCCGGTTGCTGTTACGGCAAACCGACCGATGTGCCCTGGGGTATCACCTTCCCCGCCGACGCTCCGGCTTCCGAATTGTATGGGCAAGTGCCGGTTCATCCGACGCAACTTTACGAGGCCGGCCTGGGCCTGGTAATGTTCGCCATTCTGCTTGCTTATCGAAAACATTGGCGCAAGGTGCCCGGCGAATTGTTTGCCTTGCAGATGCTGATGTACGCCATCGGCCGGTTCGTCATCGAATTCTTCCGCGGCGACACCGCCCGCGGCTTCTACGGTCCGCTGTCCACTTCACAATGGATAAGTATCGGTATGTTGTTGATTTTTGCCGCCCTGGTGGTTTACATCGCGCGCGAACGCCGTAAGTTGAAAGCAGAACTGGAAAAAGAAACGACCGAAGCCTCCGCTTGATTAGCGACCCAAGGTAAATTCTACGTAAACCGGCGCACCGGTCAGCGTCAGTGAAACGGTTCGAGCAACGGGAATATCAAGTTGCTGCCCGTCGATGCCTACAACCTCGATTGCTTCCACATCGTCCGGCAGGGGTAACTCCAGCGTAAAGCCCTCACCTGTGCCGCGACCGTCCCAGGACACAATGATTAAGCGAGCGTTTTCCTCGTCGAGAAAGGCAAAGGCATATACATCGAGCGGCAATTCTAACTTTTCCGCCAGGTCGCCGGCATAACGCACCGGACCAAGCAAGTGCATAAAATGGCGTAGCGCAAAATAGCCCGGCTTCGGCGACTGTGCCTCCGGGTTGGTCGATTCGGGGTATTCGAACAAACCGAAATGATTTTCCGTGACCGGTTCACGTCTGGTTTTGTCCCAGAACGTGTACAGGTAAAAGCCGGACACATCCTTGCTCATCCCCAACAGCAAAGCGCGGATGATATACGCGGCCTGCGCGTCCATACCGAGGTAAGTATGCGGCCAACCGAACTCGGAAAATAGTAGAGACTTGTCACTACAACCGGCGGCAGTCATCCGCGTGCGGATGTCGTCGACCTGCCGGCGCACATCGAGTACCGGCAGCGGATCCCAGTCGATGCGATGCTCCGGCCGGGTAAGCTGCAAAATGGTGTAGGGATGAATGGCCATGGTGTCGAAGTAGTCGCAGACATCGGGATGCGCGGCGGCGACACGATCGAAAAACGTATAAGTGCCGAAATTCCACTCTTGCGGCCAGTTGGTGCTCGACAATCCGCCGAAAACCACCTCAGCATCGGGGCAGGCCTCGCGCACCGCCGTAGCGGCGGCTTTCAACAGACGTCCGTAATGCTCCGGATCGGGTGTCGGTTCCCAGAAGTGGTAGAGATTGGGCTCGTTCCAGATTTCGTACCGTTTGACGTCTTCGCAGTAACGATCGGCGACGTGCCATGCGTAATCGGCAAAATCGACCGGATCGATCTCTGACGGCGAGCCGTCGGGCGCGGCCCAGTCGGTGGTATAAGCCAATCGCGCGTTCCAGATGACACCGCGTTCGCGGATGATGTCATGGTAGACATCGGTATGATCCCAGGTCCAGAGGTCGTTTTCCGGTTCAACGTCTTTCCAGGAAAAACCGGCGCGTGTGTGAAAGATGCCCATCTCGGCAAGCGTGTCGAATTCGAAATCGCGCTTCCATTCGTTTTCCGGATCGGCGTCGAGTTGTGCGGCAATGCCGATCATCTCGCCGATCGACGCGCCCGAAGGTTGAAGATCAGCGTAGAAATCGTCGTCGTCATCGCCGCTGTCATCGCCGTCAATGGTGTCGTCATCCGCGTCCGGTGAGGTATCGGCATCGCTTGTTTCATCGTCATCGTCATCCGACGACGTTTCACCGCAAGCCAGGCACACAACCGTCAATATCAACAGGACCAACGCAATACGCCGCTTCATTGTTTTCTCCTCGACCAAAGAGTACTGCTCCGAAACGGCAATGCAAGCAAATGCGATAATGGGTGTCATGTTGTCAGATGGCGGTCTGGCGGTTATAACTACGCAAACTCAAGCGGGAGCGACATGATGAAGCAGACGACGTTTTGGCTCAGCGCGATTGTATGCATTTTTATTGTAGCGGCACTAGCTTTTGGGCTGTTGGGCACCTATGACAACACCGGACAGTTGCCTTGGTATCTGAAAGCCAGCCTGCTGGTGCAGATGAGTTTCGTCATCGCGCTGGCGGCGTTGTTGTGGCGCAACATTCCCGAGAATATGCCGGCGGAAAACCGTAAGGCCGCTTGGGCGCTGGTACTCGGCTTGTTGTTGTCCTTCGGCGGCGATTTCGTCAACAGTCGCTTGGTCGATCTGACCTTCATCATGCCGGTGCAGACGATGCTCTCGGTGCCTTTCTTCGCTGCGGCGCACGTGTTTTACATCCTGGCTTTCTACCGCCTCGGGCGCCCTTACCTGCAAGCCAAACCGAAAGCATTGCCCGTTTCAATCGTATTGCTGGTCATCGCCTCGCTGGTTTTTTGGCTAACGTTGATCAACCCGGAAGCACCGCCCGACGTGCGCTATCCCGCCCTGTTCTACGCCTTCCTGGTGACCGGAATGGGTATCGCCGGTGTATGGGTCGCCTTGGCGCACGGCGCGCGCGGCGTGGGCACGATGGTCGGCGGATTGCTGTTCGTGCTCTCCGACGCCATGCTGGGCTATTACTTGCCCGACATGCCGCCGCTGAAATTGGGCTTGATCATCTGGGCGATTTACGTGGCCGGGCAATTGCTCATCGCCCGCACGGTGTGGCTGGCTTATCCGGCCGACTGACTTTTCCGCCAGCGATCCAAACCGAATTTTTTGCTGACAACGCGGTCGATCATCGCCTGCGGCAACAACCACTTGGTCAACGGCAGTCGCACCGACTGCGTCCCGATGCGCAATTGAATCGGCGGATTATCGCTCGTTAGTTCGGCGACCACCTTGCGGGCGAATTCGTCGGCGCTCATCGCTCCTTCCTGTCCCGCCTGCGCGCGTTGCCGCATGAACGGTACGAGGTCGGTAAACAGCGAGTCGGGCTTAAGCGAATCTTCCAACGCTTGCGCGGCATTGTCGCCGAATCGTGAAACGATGCCGCCCGGCTGCAGGGTGATCACCTTTACGTTCAACGGCGCGAGTTCGACACGCATGGCATCCGACAGCGCGTGCAGCGCCGCTTTCGAAGCGCAGTACGCCCCGGCGAAGGGCGTGGACAAAATCCCCGAGACGCTGCCGACGTTGACGATAACGCCGCCGCCCTGCGCGACCATCCCCGGCACCAGTGCACGCGCCATTGCCACCGGGCCGACGACGTTGGTGTTCAACTGACGGCGCAGATCATCCGACGCCAACTCCACAACTGGCCCCATCAATCCGAAACCGGCGTTGTTGATCAACATGTCGATCCGTCCCGCTTCCTCCAACGCCTGTGTAACCGCCGCGGCAATCGAAGCGTCGTCGGTGACATCCAACGGCAGCACATGCATCCCTTGCGCCTGCAGCGATGCCAACGTTTCCACCCGGCGGGCGGTGGCAATCACCTGATGCCCCTGTCTTGCAAATTCCTCGGCCAGCGCACGGCCGATACCTGACGAGCACCCGGTGATGAAAACAACCAACGATTTTTGTTCGGGCATAACCATCTCTCCGCACAATTGAACCGGCTCACTATACCCGAGAATGCCTTGCCTTGCCGAGCGGGGTGAACAGGCGTAAGTTCGGCGTCAACGGAGGTACGCCATGTTGAATCGCAGACAATTCCTGCAAGGAGTCGGCGCCGCACTGGGTGTGTCGGCTGCCGCGCCGAAAAAAGCACGCGCTGATGCATCGGCCCCAGAAGTTGCTGAAACCGCTCCGAAGACTGCGATGGTGCTGTGGTACAGCCAGGCCGGCCACACCAGGCGCATGGCCAAATTGATCGCAGCCACCTTGGAACGTGAAGGGCTGACTGTGCACCGTGGCGAATTGATGCGCACCGATCCGGCGACCGTCGCCAACTACGACCTGCTGCTGGTCGGCTCACCGGTGTATTACATGGAAATGCCGGTCAATGTCGGTGACTGGCTCAACCGACTGCCTGATCTGGCTGGCAAACCCGCCGGTGTTTTTATCACCTACGGCGGCGCAGGCAGCAACCCGATCAACGCTGCCTGGAGCATCGTCGAAAAATTGCAGGACAAAGGCGCCGCGCCGGTCGGCATGGGCGCTTTCAGCAACATGAATACCTTTGCTCCGTTCTGGTTGACCAAAACCGGCGCGAAGCGAATTCTGGAATACCGTCACTTGCCGAACGAAGAGACCTTCGAACAAGGACGCGCCTACGCACGCGAGGTGCTGGGTCGCGTCCGCCGCGGTGAGACGGTGAAAATCGGTGGTGAGTTCAACTTCGTCGGCATGTTCACCTTCCTGCATTTATCCTGGTGGACGAAAAAAATGATCAGCCAACATGAAATCGACAAGGAAACCTGCATCGAATGCGGAACCTGCGCGCGGACCTGTCCCGCCGGGGCAATCGACATAGCTTCCGGCCAGGTCGATCACGAAGCCTGCCTGGTCTGTATGGGCTGCGTCAACAATTGCCCGGTCGATGCGATGAAAATGGTGATGCAAGGTAAGCGCGTCTACGGCTTTTTACATTTCTGCAAAGAAAACAACATTACGATTAAGGAACCGGTCGAGCTGACTGAAGGCTGATCAGCAACCACAACTTCCGCTGTCATCGTCATCATCGTCGTCGTCATCGTCATCGTCGATAACCGTGTCGTCATCGACGGTGTCGTCATCCGTCGTATCGTCGTCGATGGTGTCATCGTCGACCGTGTCGTCGTCATCGACGGTATCATCATCGATGGTGTCGTCGTCGACGGTGTCGTCGTCGGTCGTCGCAGAGTAATCCTGCCGTTCCATGGTAATGCAGTGAATCGCGCCGCCGCTGTAGATGATGTTCTGTGAATCGACCATCACCACCGTGCGCTCGGGGAAGAGCGTTTCGTACACCGCTTGCGCCGTGGTGTCTTGCGTCAGGCCGTACTGCGGCACAAGCACCTTGTCTTCGAGAATCAGTCCGTTGGTGTAGGTGTGGAAAGTGGCGAGAATGCCCATTGTCCACTTGGATGCCTGCGGCACGCGCACAACTTCGTAAGGCACATCATCCAACGCCGTCGAGGCGGCAATCAACGCGGCCGCGTCTTCCAGCCGTTGGTAGTTCTGGTTCCCCTCCGGGTACTGACCGATCAGCACGGTGTGCTCGTCGACCACCTTGGCGAACATGTCAATGTGGCCGGTGCCTTCGTTGAGCAACGGCTGCGGGGTAATCAACTGCTCGCAACCGAGGTAATCGCGATACCAGTCGGCGACCTGCTGTTCGGTCCAGCCCGGATTGTTGGTATAAATCTGGCGCGTGGAGAAGCAAGTGCCCTGCCCATCGGTGAGCAAGTTGCCGCCGTCCTGCACGAAATCGGTTTCGTACAACGGCGCGTCCAGCAACGTCGCCATGCGGTCGGGGATCCGGTCGTCGTTGATCCGCCAAGAGCGCGAATATGCCATGTCGAGCACCGCTTCGCCGTCGGTGTTTTCACCCTCGCCGATGAAAATCGGGCCGTAGTCCCGCGTCCAGATTGTGTCGGTTGCCCAATAGACGAAGTTGGTGTTGTCCAGCGGGATGCTCTGCCCGGAGCACTGGTTGCGTACCGTCTGTTCCTGGGTTGCGTTGGCGACAATAACCAGCACGTCGGCGGCTTCGCGCATGATGCCGTAATAGGTCGGCAGGTAGCCCGGCGAACCGATTGGCCAGCGCAGCATGATGCCGTGCTGCGGTTCGAACTCGGCCGCGTAACGCACCGGCCCGGTCGGCGGTGTGGTCGGCGGCATGGCGTTCAAGGTCGGCGGGCACGACACCGGCATGCGTTCGGCCAGGGTATCGTAAAGGATGCCGGCCTGTGCGCGCGTAATGCCGAGTTCATCGAGGCGCCCGACAAACTCCAGCTCGTCGAGAAAATTCTCGCGGTCGCAAGGCAGGCTGCGCATCGGCGGCACTGGCTCGGTCTGCACCTGTTCCAACAGGTCGACGAAATCGGCGCCGATCAGAAAAGGCGCCAGTAACAACAACGCGATCAATCCTACCTTTTTCATTTCCGCTCCTTGTTCCGCCCGAACAACAGATGAAATTCTCGTGACACCCTAGCCGAAAATCTATTGCAAATCCAATCCGGTCGTTTAACCATAACTAGGCATGCAAGCAGTGGTTCACCGCGACGAACCGAAAGGGCAAAGGCTATGAAAACCCGTTTTCTATTCTTGTTTTTTCTGATCGCCTGCCTGGCCTGCTTCACCACGGCCTGCGGCGATGACGATGACGACGACAACGATTCCGGCGACGACGATACCAGCGACGACGACACGGTCGACGATGACGACAACGATAACGATACGGGCATCGACGACGATGATGACGATGACAACGATTCCGGCGACGACGATGACGACGACACCGCCCCACCCGACTGGAGCCTCGAACCGTTGGCGGTGCTCGACTGCGAAGCGTTGACCGCCGACCCCGGCGACGAGCTCGACTTCGAAGGCAGCAGCTCCACCGACCCGAACGACAGCACCTTGACCTACCTGCTCGATTTCGGCGACGGCGAAACCGCGGAATCGGCAACGGCTGCGCACGCCTTCGACTACGCGGGCGCCTACCGGGTGACGCTGACGGTTACGAATGAATTTGGCTACGACGATGCGGCTTCGTGTCTGGTGCAGGTCGGTGCATTCCCGACCGGCGCAGGCGAGTTGGACACCATCGGTTTCCGCCCCAATTTCTTCAACGACAAGATCATCGAGGTCAACTCTCCCCCTCACCATGGCGGCGTGGTTTACGGCGCGTTCACCCACACGAATGCCGCCCTGGCCGACACCGTGCTGGTCAACGGACAAGTCGGTCACCCGGACACCGCCGATGTAGAGTGGTGCGAAATTCTCAACCCCGATCTGACCGCCGACCAGGTCGCATTGGTGCAATGCCATTCCTACAGCACCAATTTCGACCCCGGCTCAAGCATCGAGTTGGAAGTCAAAGCCGGCGCCGAAACACTCTGGACCTATAACGGCATGATTCCCGCCCCGATGCTGACGCCCAGTTACATCACCGCCGACGTCGACGGCGACGAACTGCTGGTGTACGTGCGCAACGACGGCGAAGAAAGCTACGTCTTAACCGGCCTATCGATCGACGGGCTGGATGTTTCCGACTTCGTTGCCATCAATCAGGAGTTGGTCTTGCCCGATGAGATCGCCATCATCCGCGTGCCGCGTCACGACGGCATCGACTACGGTGTGTTTCACGCCTTCACCGTGCACGGCCTCGACGAACGCGGCGAAATCAGCGCCACACGCATCCACCGCCTGTTTCAGCCGACCTTCCCGCTTGGCAACTGGGACGCCGGCGAGGACGACATCTACCACAACATGGACAACCTGGAACAACAGCTCGGCCACGGCATCGACATGCACATCTATTACCCCGACGGTTACAACACGCCGGAGCTGGTTGTCGGGCTGGCCGAGGATTACGATTTTTACTTGTTCACCCACTACGGCGGCACCAACCCGACCTACGAGCAATACATCAACGACTACGGTGAAAACCCGCAGGTGCTGGCCAACGCCGTTTTCGGCGAACCCGACCTGTCCCATCCGGCAATCGAGGTGCTCGGTGAAATGCAGTTGCAGCGCGAATTGTGGGGCACGAAAAAACCGCTTTGGGGCTACAACGCCTGCGCCCATCGCTGGCCCGCGTTTCAGCCGCTGCCCGACATCGGCGGCATGGATCACTACTGCGTGTTCGCGCCCAAGTGCAATTACAACTTCCCGCCGTTTTTCTGGGATCACCTCTGGTTCTTGGGCTACTACTGCGAGGCGGTGAAGTACAACGCCGAGCCCAAACCGGTGTGGGAATGGACGCAAGGCAATTCCAAGGGCGACCTCAGCTTGTTCTATCGTTGCCTGACCGACGAGGAAATCCGCGCGCAATGGTACGTTGTGCTTGGCCGCGGCGTGAAAGGACTGCTCTGGTTCCGTTTCACGCAACACGACATCGGCTTCTGCCCGCGTCCGCTGCCGGAGATGAAACGGTTGGCGCAAGAATTGGAACCGGTGAAGGATTCGCTGCTTGACGGCGATTGGTTCACTACCGGATTGTACGCGGCCACCGAAGACGAGACGATCGACGTGCAGGCAACGATCAACCCGACCAGCGCGGTGATCGTGCTGAGTAATTTCGATTACGACCTCAACTTGATTTTTCCCTGGGTCTGGCGCGAAAAGACAAACGTCGTCGTCGATTTCTATCCGCCTGAGGGCTTTGAGCCGGCGTCGTTCACCACCTTCGACGGCCTGGACGCCACCGATCTGCAGTGGGAGAAAGTCGACCACGGTCACTGGCGCTTTCTCGTGCCGGAACTCCAGGTGGGTCGTGCCGTTCTGGTGCTGCCCGAGCCTTGATTCGCCACCTCACCGGTCGCGTTTTTTGCGGCTGCCGAATATGTTATTGTTGTTCAACTTTGAATAGCAGGAGTTTTCCACATGAAGCGGTCCATTCTGTTTTGGTTGTTGCTTTTAACCATTATGACCCTGACCGTTGCCACCTGCGGTGACGATGACGATGATGACAACGACGACAATGACACCGGCGAAGTCGACGACGACGACACCGCAGATGACGATACCGGCGACGATGACACCGCCGTCGACGCGCACACCTCGGCCAGTCCCGAACGTGACGACAGCGTACTCGACGCCGGGCACGGCGGCTGGCAAAACGCCGACTGCTTCGCCTGCCACAACGACGTCCACCTCGGCGGTTTCATTCCAGGCGAATGCGTTACCTGCCACGGCGCCAACGGCGCGCCCCGGCGGGCGGCGGGCCATGAAAACGGCGACTGCACAACCTGCCACGCCGGCAGCCACAGCGGCGTCTCCTTCGAATCGCCAAAGCACTGCACCGCCTGCCATAAGTACGAAGAAGGCGTCGAATGCCCGGTGACCGAATCCTACGACGTCGTCGTTATCGGCGCGGGCGGCGGCGGCCTCGGTGCGGCGGCGGCGCTGGCCAAGGCCGGCTTGAGCGTGGCGTTGATTGAAAAGCAATACAAAGTGGGCGGTTATATGACGACCTTCCACCGCGGCGATTACACCTTCGAAGCCTCACTACACGCGATGGGAGGTTTTGACGACTCGTTGGCGCCGCAGGGTACAATCAACGACTTCACCCGCCTCGGCATCCTCGACCGTATCACACCGATTCGTTGTGAGCCGATGTACATCGCCTCGTTCCCCGGCCGCGAATTCGCCGTACCGGCCAACATCATCGAATACAAAAACTTATTGAAAGAGATGTACCCTGCCGAGGCCGACGGTATCGAGCGGCTGTTTACCGACATCCACAACATGAACGTCGTACTCGATGCGGTGATGAACATGTCGAACGATTTCAACTTCGATGACTTGTTCGTCGTTCTCGGCGACATCGGTTCGGCCGTGCGGTTGATCAAAGCGCTGATTCTGACCCTCGATGAATTCATTGACGGCTACATTACCAACACCGAATTGCGCGGCATCTTCACCCAACTGGTCACCTACATCGGCGGCGCTCCGGGCGAGTTGCAGGCCATGTACTACCTGACCATGTGGTACAGCTACCACACCGGCGGGTTCTATTACATTGAAGGCGGCTCGAAAGCCGTATCCGAAGCGATGGCCGACGTAATCCGCGAAAACGGCGGCGTGATCAAACTCAACACACTGGCGACTAAGATCGTGATCGAAGACAATCTGGCCACCCAGGTACAGACCCTCGACGACGCCTGCTACAACGCGCGTTACGTCGTCTCCAACGCCAACGCGCCCGATACGCTGCTGCGCATGGTCGGCGAGGAATACCTGCCGCGCGACTACCTGCGTCACCTGGAACACATGACGATCGCCCCGCCCACCCTGCAGGTCTTTTTGGGTGTCGATCACGATTACACCGATCTGTTCGAAGGCACGCACGAGTTGATGGTCAATTTGGCGTACGACATGAACCAGAACTTCGATTACGTTTACGGCGGCGACATCGAAAATGTGCCGATCATCATCACCAATTATTCGGCGAGCGACCCGTCGATGGCCCCGGCGGGCAAGAACGTGATTTCGATCACCACTTACCTGCCCCACGACTGGGAAGATACCTGGCAGTGGTATATGGATTACGACGAGTACACCAACTTCCGCGAAGAGGTCGCGGAGATCATGATCGAACGCGCCGAGCAATGGCTTCCAGATTTGGGCAATTACGTCGAGTTGATCGAGGTCGGTTCGCCGATGACCAACTACGCGTACTCGTTGAATCCGCAAGGCACGATTCTGGGTTGGGCGAACACGCCGCGCCAGGGTACGTTGCTGCGTTTGCCGCAACAGACACCGTTCGACAACCTCATCCTCGCCGGCGCCTGGACTTTCCCGGGCGGCGGGCAGACGGCGGTGATCAACTCCGGCGTCAGCGCGGCCGACATGGTGCTGGCCAAAGAAGCGAAACGAAAAGGCCTCTGGTAATCGATCCGGCCATGAATAAAAACGGTGATGTTTATCTGCAACCGACGGCATCGATCGATGCCGATCATCCGTCGGTGCGTGAAAAAGCGCGCGAGTTAACCGATCCAGACGCAACACCGGCGGACAACGCAATAAAGCTTTTCTATTTCGTCCGCGACCGGATCCGCTACAATCCCTTCTCACCGATGCTCAATCCGGAAGACTACCTGGCCAGCGAAGTGCTGGCGCGAGGTTTCGGTTTCTGTGTGCAAAAAGCGGTGCTGCTGGCGGCGCTGGCGCGAGCCGTCGACATTCCCGCCAGGTTGTGTTTCGCCGACATCCGCAATCACATTGTGCCGGGCGATTTGCGCAAGATGATGGGCACCAACCTTTTCGTCTACCACGGCTACGTCGCGTTTTTTCTTAACAACAATTGGGTCAAAGCCACGCCCGCCTTCGACATCGCCATGTGCGACAAGCACGGCATTGTTCCGGTCGATTTCGACGGCATCCGCGACGCGATTTTTCATCCGCTCAACCGCGACGGCCAAAAGCACATCGAATACGTCCGCGACCGAGGCTGCTTCGCCGACGTACCCTACAAGGAAATCATCGCCGCTTTTGAAGAAACGTACATGAAAGGGAATCCGGAGTTGGAAAAAGCGTGGCGAAGTCTTGCCTCCGACCGTCCGAAGCCTTAGATTCTAATAGTAATCAAAATTGATTAAAAAAAGGACCCTGCCATGATGAAACGATTGAAATATGTCAGCCGCTTTGCCGAACCGATGACCTCCAAAGAAATTTGGAAGCTCACTGCTCGTGCTTCAAAAAAGAACCAGGAGATGGACGTTACCGGCGTGTTGATGACGTCAGGCGGCGTCTTTTTTCAGGTCATCGAGGGCCCGGCGGAAAACATCGATCAGCTTTACAGCGCGATTGTGCAGGATAAACGTCACGTCGATGTATTGCTGTTGGGTGTAGAGGAGAACGTCGAAACGCGGCTTTATCCGGATTGGTCGATGCAGCGGATCGACTTGGACGAAAGCGCCAACATCCGCACCGAACCGATAAAAACGTTGCTTAATGTTATCTTACAGCAACGAAAATCTCTGGAAGAAATGACCGCGACCCTCGAACGTTCCGTCTGGCACGAATTGCAGAATTTAACCACAAAACCGGCGCCGGAAGAATAAAGGTTACGGTTCCTCCCGACGCAATCGGCAGGTGAAAGAGAAGGTTGAACCTTCTTCCAAAGCGCTTTCCAATCGGATTGTTCCGCCCATCAGTTCCGCCAACGCTCGGGCAAGCGTTAAGCCCAAACCGGTTCCCATGTGTTCACGCGTAGTCGAGCGGTCGACCTGGTAGAACGACTGGAAAATTTTTTCGTGTTCCTCTTCGGGAATACCGATGCCGGTGTCGCTTACGCAGCATTGCAATTCGATCAAGCTGTCGCCAACATCGACCGACTGAACGTTTAAGTCGACGCGTCCCTCGCTGGTAAACTTGCACGCATTGTCCATCAGATTATTCAACACGCGATTCAGTAAATCGGCATCTCCCAACAGCCACTTGGGAAGCCCGTCATCGATTTGGTAGTGAAAAATCAGATGTCTGGCCGCCGTCTGTTCCTGGTAGCGCTGACAGAGATCTTCAAAAAAAGCAGGGGCATCGAAAGACTTGTCCTCTGGAAGCAGACGACCGCTTTCCAGATGCGATAAATCGAGAACGGCGTTGATGATGTCAAGCAGCGACTCACCACTGCCGCGAATGATTTTTAAATATTTACCCGGATCACCCATACACAGCTTGCCGTCCATTAACAAAATCGACGACAAACCGATAATGTGATTCAATGGCGTACGGATTTCATGGTTGATGTGCGACAGGAAACTGCTTTGCAGCTTTTCGGCTTCTTGCGCTTTGCCCAGGGTGATCCGCAATTCTTCTTCGACGCGTTTGCGTTCTTCGATTTCCGCCGACAACCGTTCGTTGATTTCCTGCAACTCCAACGTACGTTCGGCCACACGTTGCTCCAAGTCTTGATGAGCCTGGCGCAACGCCTCTTCGGCTTGTTTGCGGCGCGTGATATCGTAAGCAATAAAGGCAAAGCCGTCGACTTCGAGGTCGGCAAACATGACGCGCAACACGGTCCAGACGAAAAAAGCTTGTTCGTTTTCTCGGACCTGATGCATGATTTCGCTATTCCAGCTTCCCTTTTCCCTGACGGTTTGCAGAATGTCATTGAATGGAATGGGCGCCTGATCAAACGAAACAAACTGCCGAAAATTCCGTCCGATGGTTTCCTTCTTGGAAAAGCTGAAAGCCGATTCCGCCGCCCGATTCCAACTGGTGATCGCTAAGTCTGCATCTACAGTAATCACAACGTCATTCAGTTGATCGAAAAAACGAAAAGCTTGATCCAGCACTTTATTTTTAATCATTCGATCCCCAAAGAAGGATAGAATCTACATTATAACAGGATATTGAATTTTCTCAATTTTCCTTTTTTTAACATTTAGAAGATATCATCTAAAAAGACCCGGCATCCGGTCTGTTTGCCATACAAAATGAGTTTGTGATACTTTCTCGGCAATCAACCGCCGACAGCGGTCGGTTCCTTGTAACGGTACGATCATGATTCGGAAGGACTGATTCATGAAGACAACTCCCCGCTTTCTTTTGATTGCCTGCTTGCTGTTTGCCCTTATCCTGCTGACTTCCTGTGGTGATGACGATTCAACATCTGAGAACGATCCTCATAACGCCAACGACTACGTAGAAATCGGTAAACGTCTCTTAAAAGAGAATGAGGGGTTCGAAGCTGCCGATGCCTTCATTGCCGCCCTGGCGCTGCAACCCGACAACCAGGTCGCCAAATACGGCATGGTGCTGTCCGGCTCGATGGAATTGTTCAATTTCATCGACCAGGTTCTCGGCACGTTCAACAGCATGACTTTCGAAAGCGATCCGACCCAGGTGGATGAAAACTTTTCTTCAATCACCGAGGCTGCGGATGACCAACCGATTCATGAATACCTGCTTGAAAAAATCGTCTGGCGCTTGGAAGCATCCGACGCCGCTTACCGCGAATTGGCTGAATACGACGACGTGCAAATTACGCTGGACAGCTATGTCTGGTCGATCGACGAAGCGCCGTTGTTGACCTTCGGCGGCGAGTTCGATCAGGCCGACCTGCACTTTTTCGGCGCGGCCAATGCCCTCGCCCTGGCCCTTTTTGATTTCCTGCTCGCGCACGATCTGCGCTTCGATTATACCCTGCTGGCTTTTCCGGAAACGGAAGACGATGTTCACATTCTGGAAACCATCAACACCATCGTGCAATTGATTGATAATCTCTTCGACAGTCAAAACTTCCCGCACTTTCTCTATCTTCAACTTGAATACGGCGAAGATTTTATGAAGGCTGCCGGGGTCGACCTCGGCGATGTTTTCGCGCGTTTGGATCTCGCCTTCGCTTATATGGCCGAAGAAACCGATGATCAGGAAGATGACCAGGTGGCCTACATCGACTCCAATGGCAACGGCCATTTCGACGTCGGCGTTGAAGAGGTCTTCCTCGGCGCCGAACTGTCGCTGGACGCCGCGCTGGCCGAAGCGATCGCCAATCTTTGCCCGGAAATGGCCGACATCTTTTACGAAGGATCACCGCTGGATTACAATCCTAACGAAGAGCGTCTGCTGAGTCTGGCTGACTTCAATGAATTGCTGACAGCGTTGGGTGTGTTGCCGCTCGATCTCGGTTTGATTACCTTGCCCGCTCTACCCGATTGGTTCGGGCTGGATGTCGGAGGCTTCTTCTCCCGGCCTGCGCCGGACGGAATTCGCGAATTTATTCATGTCTTGGTTACGTTGTGGTTGAATCCGTCTGATCTGTTCAATTAGCGTTCGACGACTTCCACGCTTCCATTTTATCTTGCAGGTACAACTCGATCAGTCTGGAGATCTCATCGGTCAGTCGTTCGTCGGCCAACAACTCCGGACGGTATAACACCGCTTGGTGAGTTAACGTTTCGACGATGTTGAACACGACAAAGATGATCAAATCAATTTCCTCTTCCGCTTCTCGAAATCGTGGCTGGAACTGCAATAATTTTTCACGAATCAACGTTTGAATCTGGCGGTCGATCTCATTGATCTTTTCCAACTCGCCGACCCGCGGCACCTGTTCAACGAGCACCTTGTGCAACTCCGGCTCAATGTGGTGCGATTCCACCATCACCTTCACCGCCTCACGAATGATCACAGTCAGAGGCTCACCGTCGATATCTCGCCAACGCTCGCGGATCAGATTCATTTCCTGCGTACCCAGGCGCGTATTTAAGGCTCCGACCAATTCTTCCTTGTTGGCAAAGTACTGATAAAGCGAGCCGATGCTGACGCCGGCCTTGGCGGCGATCTTGTTGGTCGTCGCGCGGTCATATCCTTCACTGATTAAAACCTGAGCGGTTGCGTCCAAAATGGCCGTTACCATCGCCTGCGAACGCCGCTGCTGCGGTATCCTGCGCTGTTTCCCCGTTGGTTTCTTGGTCATCGTGCTCCTTAAGTAAACGCGAGTTGTCACTCATCATTTCCTTCCCTATCATGGCAAAATCTGAGTGAAAGCTCAACTTTGTTTTGCAACAGTCTGAAGGCACAAGAATACGTGAATAAAAACCTCCCCATCGCTTCAGGTCTAAGGTCCATTCTGCCTCGATCGCCTTTTTGTTTCTACATCATACGATGTTGAGGAGTAACGCATGAATACGTTCGGTCCACGGCTACCTGTCCATGGACGCAACAAGGAAGAAATCCTGCAACAAATGGTTGAGTATGGCGCCCAAGACGCCAACTACCGCGACGGCAAAACCTGGAGCCTCGTCTATTACCTGGGTGAAGAGCACACTCAATTCCTGAAGGACGCTTACGACCAGTACTTTTCCGAAAACGGACTGAATCCGTTGGCCTTCATCAGCCTGAAAAAATTTGAATCCGAAGTAGTCCGCATGACCGCTAACCTGCTACACGGCGACGAAAACGCTGTCGGCACGATGACCTCCGGCGGCACGGAAAGCTGCCTATTGGCGGTGAAAACTTACCGTGATCGCGCGCGCGATAAATCGCTGCTGCCGATTCGCCCTGAGATGATCGCGCCGGAGTCGGTGCATGTTGCTTTTGAAAAAGCAGCCGATTACTTCGGCGTCAAGATGGTTCATGCACCGTTGGCGAAAAACAAACAGGTCAACGTGAAAGCGGTCAAGAAACTGATTAACCGTAACACCATCATGATCGTCGGTTCAGCACCGTCGTACCCACATGGCATGGTCGACCCGATCGTCGAGTTGGGCGAATTGGCGCAAAAGAAAAATATTCCGCTGCATGTCGATTCCTGCCTCGGCGGATTTTTACTGCCCTTTATTGAAAAACTCGGCCACCCGGTGCCGACTTTCGATTTCCGCGTGCCCGGCGTCACGTCGATTTCGGCCGACGTGCACAAATACGGCTACGCCGCCAAAGGTGCGTCGACCATTCTCTACCGCAACATCGACTACCTGAAATATCAGATGTACGTTTACGAAAACTGGCCCGGCGGCATTTTCGCTTCGCCGGCTTTGTTGGGAACGCGCCCCGGCGGAGCCATTGCCGCGGCCTGGGCTTCGATGCAGGCGATCGGCGAAGACGGCTACTTGAAGTATGCAAAAACGGTAATGGAGACGACGAAGAAACTCCAAAACGGGGTCAACGCGATTCCCGAGTTGGAAGTGATCGGCGAACCAACGATGAGCGTCTTCGCCTATCGTTCGACAGCGAAAAACGTCGACATCTATGCCGTCGGCGACCAAATGGAAAAACGCGGTTGGCACATCGACCGCCAACAAAAACCCGAATGCCTTCACGCGATGGTAACCCCGCACCACGCGTCGATCGCCGATCAATACCTGGAAGATCTGCGCAAGGCGGTGGCGACGGTCAAGCTGCATCCGGAACTGGCCGGCCAGGGCGGCGCGGCGATGTACGGAATGATTTCCAACATTCCCCTGCGCGGCATGATCAAAAAGAACGTTTTGAAGATGATGATGGAAATGTACGGCCCAAAGATGATCATGCCGACGATGGACGAAGCCGGCCAGGAAGACGATTGGGAAGCTCGAATCGGTTTATTGTTCGTGGAATTGAAGAAGAAGTTGAGCGAAAAGTTCGGCAAGTAACGCATGTTGTGAGGCTTGTCATCGATGACCATAGCGACCATTCTGCAAGTCGTTTCGGCGATGATCATTCCGATTTTCGTCATTCGTGCAGCCAAACGCTCGAAGTTCGTGCGCACGATCAGTCCGGTGGTGGTTTGTTATTTGCTCGGCATGCTTTTAGGCAACCAGGATATCCTGCCCTTCAATCAGGAACTGGCGTTGACCATGTGCGGTTTGTTGGTGGCGTTGGCGATTCCCCTGCTGTTGTTTTCGGTCGACATCGTTTCCTGGTTTCGCCTCGCGGTACCGACCGTACTCGGCTTCTTTTTCGCCACCGTCTCGGTGCTGATCACAGCCAGTCTGGGCCACTTTCTGTTCGCCGACAAACTACCGGAAAGCGCAAAAATGAGCGCCATGCTGATCGGTGTCTACGTCGGCGGAACCCCGAACATGAACGCCATCGGCGTCTCCCTCGGCATTCGTCCCGAAACATTCGTGATGCTCAACACCACCGACATGATTTTGTCGTTCATCTACCTGACGTTTTTGATGTCTCTGGCCGGCAAGGTGCTGAAAAAAATCTTCAAGCCATTCTGCTTCACCGATCCGCCCGGCGACGAAGAGCAAAGCGATCAGTTGGACCCCACCTTCGAAGAAGGATTCCCGCCCTGGCGCGATCTGTTAATCAGCCTGGGCTTAACGTTAATCATTGTGGCCGTCGGCGTCGGCGTCAAACAATTCTTTTCCCCGATGCGGCAGAGCACCATTGCTATTCTTGTGATTACGACTTTGACCATCCTGGCCTCGCTATCTCCGCGCATCCGCTCGCTCCAAGGCACGCAAGTCTCCGGGCAATACTTGTTGCTGGTTTTTTGCGTCGCCATCGGTACCACCACCGACTTCGGCAAGTTGTTGACCTCGACCTCGACTATCTTTCTTTACAACGCGCTGGTTCTCGTCGGTGCCGTCGGCCTGCATTTTCTGCTTTGTTTTCTGTTTCGCATCGATCGCGACACAACCATCATCACTTCCACTGCAGCCGTTTTTTCGCCGCCTTTCGTCGGTCCCGTCGCCATGGCGTTGAAAAACCGCGAGATCATCGTTTCCGGTATTGCATCAGGTCTGGTAGGATACGCAATCAGCAATTACCTGGGCATTACCCTAGCCTGGTTGCTGACATGAATAGAAACGGAGAGGTAAATGACTGAACGGAGAACGTCCCCGTCCCCGCCCTGTCATCCACATCGTCGAATCTGGAAACTCACTGCCGTTCTTGTCGGCCTAGTGATGCTGGCGGCATCCTTCACCGCTTGCAATTACGGTCTGCTTGCGGAGCAACCGGACTACTACGAAGTGATGGAGTTGTACGGCACGCCCTATGAACGAGGCTTACAGCACGGCCAGAAATACGCCAATAAAATTCGTTCGCTGTTCACCATGCTGCTGACTTCGTCGATCTATCCCTACCTCAACCGCGAACACCTGGACGTCGCCAGCGTGATGCTTCGTTACCAGGAACAGGAATACATGGACGGTCGCTTCTGCTCCAAGATGATGACCGAATCAGCTTGGGCGCTGGCTGAGTACATTCCCGACGAATACTTGCAGGAAATGCAGGGCATTGCCGACGGCGCCGAGATGCCCTTCGAGGAAATTCTGATTCTCAACACCTTCTTCGACACGTTGATGGGATTTCGCTCCATCACCTTTTTCATCAAACTGGTGCAAGGACCTTGGCTGTTGACCACGGAGTTCCTCGGCGGCCTCAACACCGACGGGCAGGATAACGACGGTGACGGCGACATCGACGAACCCGACGAAGGATTGGCCGATCCCTACGAACCACTTTGGTACGCCAGTATGGTCGAAGTGCCGACCGACACGCGTATCCGGTTTATTCTCGATGACGACAAAGAAGGCGTGAATCCGGAATCGATTCGCATCCAACTCAACGAAACCATTTACACCGCCGACCATCCCAGCATCCAGACCGCACCCTACGCCCGCGACGGTAAAACCATCGAAGTGATCTTTACGCCGCCGGATGGTCTGCCCGCAGCCAGTGTGGTTTCGATCGTGCTGCAATGCACCGACCTGCTGGAAATCGTGCGCGTCCCGCCGCACCATCCGCGCTCGATGCGCGATGAACGCATCACCTTCACCACCGTCGGTTACGGCCAGAAAACCTGGGAAGTGGCCAACCGCGGTTATGACGACGGTCGCACGCAACCCCCATCACTCGGTTTCGCGGTACGCGGTAGCGCCACCAAAACCGGCGACCCGATGCTTGGTCACAACTTCGCCATGCTCGACAGCGACACCACGCACAAACATGCGACGTTGTTCATGCATCATCCCGATCAGGGCAAAGCCTTCGCCGTGGTCGGCTACACCGGCATCGTCTGGGGCTTTTCCGGTATGAACGAAGACGGATTTACCTTCCTCTACAATTCCTCAGACACTTTGAACAACTCGTTCACCAAAGGTTTCAACGAAGGATTGATCTTCGCCCGCCTGCTGCCCAGCGGATTGCCCGTCGGCATGATGGGTCGCGAACTGCTGGCCAAATCGACGACGGTGAACGACGGTGTGACTTACCTGGAGGAAACGTTACCCACCTTCGGCTGGAATTTCCTGCTTGCCGACGCGCAGGGCGGTATAACCGCCGTCGAGTTGGATGCCAACATTCTCGGCCGCGATGAAGGATGGGCATTTTCCTACACCCCCGACACCGAGGATCCGGAAAATGTCGACCAGTGGGGACAGCCCTACGGCAGCGTTGGCCCTGATGATCTGTTTATGGCGTCGCACTACCAGAAAAACATCAACGAAATCGATTACGAGATCGCCATCTTCCCCGTTAGCCCGCAACGTTTCTGGAGCAGTTTCTATTTCCGCTCCGTGCGCGCTTTCTACAACCTCGCTCTCCAAATCAAAAAGCATTACGGCGAGCTGGATCTCGGCGACATGATCGCCATCCTCAGCCGTAATGATCTGGAAGATCAACGTGACAGCATGAATTCGGTCGTCTACGAACCGGCGAAATTAAAAATGCATGTCGCCGCCGGCCAGGTGCCGCCTTCCGATGGAGATTATGAAGAATTCGACCTTGGTCAAGCCATCGCGGAAGGAGGCAACCAATGAGGGCTTTCCAATTCACGCTGTGTACGCTGCTGTGCTTGTTGTTGCCTGCGATGGCCTGGGCCGGTTTCACCGAAACGCTGCCGCAAGGAACGTTCCTGTTCGACATCGGTTACGTGCATTCGGTCGTCGAGAATCGCTGGGATGACGACGGCGAACTGGTGCCGTTGATCGATCCCATCGAGCGCTACGAGCCCGGCGCCGGCAAACAGGGCATTCTTGTCCCCCAGGTCCGCGCCGAGTTGGCGATGATTGCACCGCAGGTCTATTACGGCATTCTCGACAACCTGCTGTTCGGCTTCGGTGTTCCGATCATGCTTTATTCCGACGTCGACCCGCGCTTCGAATGGGAACGAGGCGACTACCAGTGGAACCTCGGCCGCAGCTACAGCGAGGACGATTTCTGGCAGTGGGCCGGCAGCATGGGTCAACCGGAACCGCAGCCGTGGCGCGGCAACGAGGGCACGCTGGGCGATGTTCTGCTTGGTTTGCGCTTTCGCTACAGTGACTATTGGTCGTGGTTCGATAAGCACGACATGGCCCTGGCGATGATGTTGATCGGCGCGCTGCCTACCGGCACCCCGCCCGACCCGGAATTGGTCATCACCGCCGGCACCACGTCCTGGGACCTTCACGCCAACGGTGAGTTCGGCATTCATCTCAGTTACGACAAATTTTTTAAAAAGAGCCTGGACAACCGCCTGACACTCGGCTTCGAAGTGTTCTACGAATTCTTTTTCCCGCGTGAATACGAGTCGTCGACCGGCGAAGAAAACCCGCTGATGCTGACCTACCGTCCGTACGTCGGTAAACGTTACACCATCGACGGCGGCGACTTCTCCGGTTTCTCGGTGCAAACCGACATCGTTCCCTGGCGCGGCCGTGCACGGCAAACCTGGCTGACCCGCAGCAATCCAGATATGGCGGCGAACCTGCCGCCGTTGCTGACGCTGACCTTGCGCTACACCTTCACTCACCTGCAGCAAACCGATTGGCAATCCAATTCGGAGATCTGGGATTGGGAGCGCGAAAAATTATGGAAGCCGGGTTACAAGAACATCCTGTTCGGACAGGTGGCGTTCAGCCTGCTGCGGCTCGGGATTCCCCTGCAGCCCTACGTCGCTTACCGCAACCTGACCTGGATACCCGGTAAAAACGCGCGCGCACCCAACGTGCTACTGGCGGGCACCAAGGCAATTCTGAAATTCTGGTAAACGACGACCTAACGATTAACCAGCTTTAACCGTTCGCGGCATTGCTCGACCGTCGCCACTTCGCGGCCTTGGTCGCGCACCATCTGTGCGGCCTTGGCCACCAGGTCGCCGTTGGATGAGGCCATCTCACCCGGCGTGACGTAGAAGTTGTCTTCCAACCCGACGCGAATGTTCCCGCCGATGCCGATCGCCGCAGCGACCAACCGCCACTGGTCGTGGCTGACTGCAATCACTTCCCAGTCGCTGTCCGGCGGCAGGGTGTCCACCATCTTCAGCAGGTTTGCTGTCGTCGGCGGAATGCCGCCGAGCACGCCCATGATCAGGCTGTATTGATAAGGCGGCGTCAACAAGCCCATGTCGATCAGCGGGAACGAGTTGCCGATGTGTCCCGTGTCGAAGCATTCCATTTCGGGCTTGGTGTTGACTTCGTTCATCGCCGAAACGATCGCGCTGATTTCCGAAAACGGGTTGGCGAAAACAAACTCGAAAACGAATTTCTTTTTCTCCTGATGATACTTCGCGTAGTTCATCGATCCCATGTTGAGCGCACCGATCGCCGGCTTGACTGCCTTGATGTGCGCGGTCTTCTGTTCGGTGGTGATGTTGATCGCGCCGGTCGAAAAATTGATGATGATCGGGCAGGCATCGGTCACCGCGTCGTAAATGTTTTTGTAGTCGCTCACCTCGTAACTGGGCGCGCCGTCGGGCGTACGCGCGTGGATGTGCACCACCGCCGCGCCCGCTTCGTAAGCACGCTTGGCTTCGGCGGCGTACTCCTCGGGCGTGTAGGGAATCGCCGGGCATTGTTTGCGGTTGGCGACCACACCGGACAAAGCGCATGTGATCATACAGGGGCGCTCGTAATTCTGATTTTCGCGAATCCACATCGAAGGCATGACTCGATCCTTTCTGCAAACGGCCGTCAGCGGCCTTTCCATTCCGGTTTGCGTTTTTCCATGAAAGCGCTTAATCCCTCCATCGCATCCTCGGTCTTGAGCACTTCAACGAGTTGCGCGCAAAGGTGATCGAGCGCTTCATCCAGATTCATGTCGGCGACCGCCGCGAAGGCCTGCCGCCCGAGTTTTATCGCCATCGGTCCCTTTTCACTGATGTCGCTTAGCGCTTGTTCGACCACGGCGTCCAACTCTTCAGCCGGCACCACATGGGTGACCAGCCCCATCTGTTCAGCTTGTTCGGGCGTATACATCCGTGCGGTGTAAATCATTTCCAGCGCCTTTTTGCGTAAGGCGTTGCGGAAAATCATCGCGCCGATCATCATCGGGAACAGGCCGACGTTAACCTCCGGCGTGCCGATTTTGATTCCCTCGCGGGCATAGACGATGTCGCAGGCCAGCATCAGCCCCATGCCCCCGGCCAGGCAATGACCGTTCAGCCGTGCGACCAGCGGTTTAGGAAAAGCGTTGAGCCGCTTGAGCAACGCCGCGTACTTGCGCGCGCCGGCGCCAGGATCGTCGCCGCCCATCGTCGCCAGCAAATCGGCGCCCGAACAAAAAACACGGTCGCCTGCACCGGTGAGACAGAGCACGCGGATTTGATCGTCGTTTGCGGCTTGATCCAGATACTTGTTGAATTGGTCGATCATTTCCACGCTGATTGCATTGCGGCGCGCTTCTCGATTCAGCGTCAACCACGCCGCCATCCCCTTGACTTCGTAAAGAAGTTCCGCCTCACTCATCTTCAACTCCTTCCGCGTCGGCTTCGATGTCCACCAGAATCTCACCCGGATTGGCTTTCGCACCGACTTCGGTGTTGACTGCGGTGATCGTCCCGGCGTAGGGCGCGGTCAAGGTGATTTCCATTTTCATCGCCGAAACGACAACCAGCCCCTCGCCCTTTTCGACATGTTGGCCAACCTCGGCATTCACCGCCACCACCGTCGAGGGTGTCGGCGGTGTCACTTCGCTCGGACCGCCGCCCAATCCGCTGCGCGAAGAACGACGCGCTGCCTGCGTTGCATCCTGCACCAATCGCGCCCGTCCCTGTCGCCACAACCACACGCCGTCGGCGCATGTCGCGAAGTACTGATTTTCTGCCGGCGCGTCGTCCAGCTTCACCTGCAATTGATGCGGTGAAATCGCCGTCGCGCGCACCGCGAATGATTGCTCGTCGACGACAACGTTGAATTGATTATCGCCGTCCGGCTCGACGGTCAGTGTGATTTCACGTTCGTCGATTTTGTATTTCGCTTCCATCATGTCAGCCTCAACTTTCGCCCATGTCCCAGCGGCCCAACGTCTGCCATGGGCTGGGCACGCCCGTTTGTTCGGTCGTTGCCGCGGTCTGTACTTTCGGCGCAATCATCTCGTGCAACGCTGCGCCGATCACCGCCGCCGTGTCCGCTTCTTGATCGGGCTGCCAATCGGTGAAATGTTCTTCGAGAAATCCGGTGTGTGTCGCACCTTCGGCAAACGCCGTCGAGGTGAGCACATCGATCATGTACTCGATCGGCGTCTGTACACCAAGGATCACGCACTCGCTTAGCGCACGCTTCATCCGCGCAATCGCCGCTCCGCGATCCTCCGCCCAAACGATCAGCTTTCCGAGAATCGGATCGTACTGCACCGGCACTTCGAATCCTTGATAGATGCCGCTGTCCAGCCGCACGCCCGGCCCCGCCGGTTCCTGATACAACAGAATTTTTCCCGACGACGGCATGAACTGCTGCGCCGGATCTTCCGCGTAAATACGGCATTCGATCGCATGACCGCGCCGTGGGATGTCCTTCTGCTTCAACGTCAGTTTTTCACCGGCGGCGATTTCCAACTGCAATCGCACCAGATCGAGACCGGTGGTCGCTTCGGTAATCGGATGCTCGACCTGCAAGCGCGTGTTGACTTCAAGAAAGTAAAACTCACCGGTCGAATCGAGCAAAAACTCGACCGTGCCGGCGTTGACATACCCCGCCGCCTTGGCCGCCGCCACCGCTGCCTCGCCCATGCGCTTGCGTAGTTTTTCGTCTAGAGCGGGCGACGGCGTTTCCTCGATGATCTTCTGATGCCGTCGTTGAATGGAGCACTCGCGCTCGAATAAATGCACGATGTTGCCGTGCCCGTCGGCGATGATTTGAAATTCGACATGGCGTGGACGGGTGAGGAATTTTTCCAGGTAGATCGATCCGTCGCCGAAAGCGCTTTTGGCTTCGCTGGCCGCCTGCTTCGCCGACTGAGCCAACTGGGCCGGATCATCGACCACACGCATGCCCTTGCCGCCGCCGCCGGCCGCTGCTTTGATCAAAATCGGATAGCCGATTTTCTCCGCTTGCTCGGCCAGGCGCTCAGGGTCATCGTCGGCCGAAGTCATACCCGGAATGATCGGCACGCCACTGTCAGCCATCAAGCGCCGCGCTTCGGTTTTATCGCCGAGCTTGGCCATCACTTCGGCGGTCGGACCGATAAAAACCAATCCTGCATCGACCACCGCCTGCGCGAACGCCGGATTCTCCGCGAGAAAACCGTATCCCGGGTGAATCGCCTGCGCGCTGGTTTGCTTGGCCGCGTCGATGATTTTCTCCGCGTTGAGGTAACTCTGCGCCGGCTCCGATTCGCCCAGGCAAACCGCTTCGTCGGCGGTGAGCACGTGCAGCGCCTTGGCGTCGACGTCGGCGTACACCGCCACCGTTTTCACGCCCATCTCGCGCGCGGTGCGCATGATCCGCACGGCGATCTCGCCGCGATTTGCAATCAGAATCTTTTCGAACATACCGCCGCCCTCCTACATCCGGAACGTGCCGTGGCCCTGCGTGCGTGCGGCCAGCGGTGCGTTGAGCGAAACGGAAATGCCCAGGCCGAGCACGTCGCGCGTCTTCGCCGGATCGAGAATGCCGTCGTCCCACAGGTTGGCCGTGCTGTAATAGGCGTTGCCTTCCTTGCGCGAGTTGCCGACGATTTCGTTGGTGATCGCCTCGACCATCTCCGGCGGCATTTGCTGCAAACCTTCGCGCGCTAATTGGTCGTTTTTCACGGTGACCAACACGTTCGCCGCTTGCTCGCCGCCCATCACACCGATCTCCGCGTTGGGCCACATCCACAAAAACCGCGGTGAATAAGCGCGACCGCACATGCCGTAATTGCCCGCGCCGAACGACTGCCCGAGGATCACCGTGAACTTCGGCACCGTCGCCGTCGCCACCGCGTTGACCATCTTGTGCCCGTCTTTGGTGATGCCGCCGCGTTCGTACTCGCGCCCGATGATGTAACCGCTGATGTTCTGTAAAAAGACCAGCGGGATGCCTTGCCGGTCGCAAAGCTGAATGAAGTGCGTCGCCTTCAGCGAACTGTTGGAGAACAGCACGCCGTTGTTGCCCAGGATGCCGACCTGGTAGCCGTGGATGTAACCCCAACCGCAAACCAGCGTCGGGCCGTACATTGCCTTGTATTCGAGGAACTCGCTGCCGTCGACCAACCGCGCAATCACCTCGCGCACGTCGTAGGGCGTCGACAATTTTTTCGGCACAATGCCGTACAGTTCGTCCGCGTCGTACAGCGGATCTTTCGGCGCGCGCGTGGGGATCGTCGCTTTCGGATGCGGCGGCAGGTTGGCGACGATGTCGCGCACCAACTGCATCGCGTGGGTGTCGTCTTCGGCGAAATAATCGGAGACGCCCGATTCTACGCAGTGCACTTCCGCGCCGCCTAACTCTTCGGCGGTGACCTCCTCGCCCGTTGCCGCCAGCACCAGCGGCGGTCCGCCGAGGAAGATCGCGCCGGTCTTTTTCACGTGGACGACGTGGTCGGACATCGCCGGAATGTACGCCGCGCCGGCGGTGCACAGACCGAGCACGGCGGTGATCTGCGGGATGTTCATCTTCGAAAGAATCGCCTGGTTGTAAAAGATGCGCCCGCCGTCGTCGATGTCGGGAAAGATCTCCGATTGCAGCGGCAGGAACGCGCCGCCGGAGTCGACAAGGTTGATCACCGGCAGATGATTTTCCATTGCGATCGTCTGGCAACGCAGGTTTTTCTTCACGCCCATCGGGTAGACCGTGCCGCCTTTGATCATCGGGTCGCTGGCCGAGATGATCACTTCGCGCCCGTGGATGACGCCGATGCCGCAGCGACTGCCTGCGCCGTGCACTTTCTTGTCGTACATCTCGTAGGCCGCCAGCGGCGCAATTTCCAGCCAGGGCGTGTTGCGATCGAGCAGCAGATCAAGTCGCTTTTGCACCGGGAGTTTGCCCAATTCGGCGTTTCGATTTTTCGCTTTCTCCGAACGCTCTTCCCGCGCCCGTTTGAGGTCGGCGCGCAACTGTTCGACCAACTCGGTCATCGTTTCGTAATTCGCTTTGTACTCATCGTTGGTTTTGTCGATTCTCGTTTCCAGAATTTCCATTGCTTTACTCCCGGTATCCGGCCAAAACATCGTCGGCGATTTGCATCCGCGCCGTTTCACACGACAACCCGGTCAGCGCGGCGTACTTGGCGTCACGGTAGCCGCGTTCGGCGACGCTGCCTTCGACGAAGCCCTCGCCGGCGAAAATCTGCATCGCAGCCGACGCCATCGACTCACCCGTTTCGGCGGTAAACACTTTCGCGCAGTGCGACACGGTCGAAGCTTCGGCGCTACCTTGCTCGACCAGATACGCCACGCGGCGACCGTACCACTGAGCCGTCTGCAACAACGTGAGCATTTCGGCCAGTTTGAAGCCGACCTCCTGATACTTGATGATCGCCCGCCCGTTGCGCCGGTGACTTTTCGCGTGGGTCGTAGTGGCGTCGAGTAACCGTTTCATCAAACCGATTGACGCTTGCGTCTGCACCCGACTTTCGGCCATTCGCAACCAGTGCAGCGGCGCTTCGTCGTCGGAAAGCCCGATTACGGCATCACCCTCGACATGTACGTCATTGAGCTCCAATGCGCAGACAGTCAATCCGCGACATCCCATCGTCTTGATGCGCTTGCCCAACGTTACGCCGTCGGCCTTGGCCTCAACCAGAAAGAACGCCGTCTGCTCGCCGACCTTGGCGTAAACCGCAATCACGTCAGCGATGGGTCCATTGGCGACGAAATTTTTGCGCCCGTTGAGTACATAACCATCGCCTGCAGACGTAGCGATCGTTTGCAAACCTGGCGCTTCTCTGCTTTCGTTTTCGGCTACGGCGACCGCACCGATCATCTCGCCGCGATTGAGTGGGTCGAGAATTTTTTCCCGCGTTTCGTCCGCGCCGAATCCAGCCACCAAACCGCCCAACAAGCGAGCCGAGGTTTCTACGGCAACAAACAACGAGTTGGATAGCGGCGCCAGTGCTTCTTGTGCGGCGACAAGCTGCATCGCCTGCCCGGCATTGACCGGTCCTTGCGCAAAAGCGAGGTAATTGAGTTCCGCCAACTCCTTCAGCCACGTCGACATGATATTTTTCGCCGATTCGCCGTCCGCCGTCTCCAACATCAAGGCGTCGGCCTGCGCGGTTTCGCCCAGCAATCCACCGATTGCCTTTTGGATTTCCTTTTGTTCATCCGTCCAGTCAAAGTTCATGATCCTACCCTCACAGCATGCGCGAAATGATCAGTTTTTGGATTTCCGAAGTGCCGCCGCCGATTGCCGCCAGGCGCACATCGCGGAAGATTCGTTCGACGTCGTACTCGTGGCAGAAGCCGTTGCCGCCGTGCAGCGTCAACGCGTCGTTGGTCGGTTCCAGCGACCAGTCGCCCATGAACAGCTTGACCACCGCCGCTTCCAGATGGTTGAGCGGACGATTCTGGTCTTTGCACCAGGCAACGCGATAGACCAGCGAACGCGATGCTTCGTAGAAAATTTTCAGGTTGGCGATCTTGCGCTTGACCGCCTGGAACTTGGCAATCGGTCGACCGAACTGCTGACGTTCCAGCGCGTAGCGCGCCGACTTGTCGATCAACAATTTGAAGCTGCCGACCAGCGGCGCCAGCAACGTGCTGCGATCCCATTCGACGGTTTGCATCGCCATCATAAAACCCATTCCCTCGTTGCCGAGCAGGTTCTCTTCCGGCACAACGCAATCTTCGAAGATCAACTCGGACGTCACCGAAGCGCGCACGCCCAACTTGTGCCAACTCTGGCCGACGGAAAAACCGGGCGTGCCTTTTTCCACGATGAACGCGGAGATGCCGCCGTGCCCGGCATTGAGGTCGGTCTTGGCGTAAACCACGGCCACATCGGCGATGCCGCCGTTGGTGATGAAAATCTTGGTGCCGTTGAGCACCCACTTGCCGTCCTTCCGCTCGGCGCGGGTCTTCATCGCGGCAACGTCGCTGCCGGCATCGGGCTCGGTCAGTCCCATGCATCCGATCCACTCGCCGGACGCCAATTTGGGCACGTATTTCTGCTGTTGCTCCGGCGTGCCGTGCACGAAAATCGTATCGGCGCAAAGAAACGTGTGCGCGCCGTAAGCCAGCGCCAGGCCGCCGTCGACGCCCGCTTCACCCAGCGCTTCGGCGGCGACCACCGAAGTGACCACGTCCGCGCCGCTGCCGCCCAATTCCGGAGGCAGGTGCAAACCAAGAATGCCGAATTCGCCCAGCCTGCGCCATGCCTCGAAATCGAACTCACCTTTCAGTTCGTATTCCTGCGTGCGCGGCGCAATTTCTTTGCGGGCGAACTTAAGGACCTGGTCTTTGAACATCCGTTGCTCATCGGTCAGGCCGAAATTCATAAATCCCTCCACTGCGGCGCCGGTCTATTTGCGTCTGCGTTTGCCAAGCCGGGCGCCGTCGAAAAACGAGGCCAACAGGTAATCGGCGATGCGCGCCTTCTGCGCCTCTCCTTTGATCGTCTGATTGTTAAGCACCATTGTGCTGATCATCGTTTCCAGCGCACCGAGAAAAAACGTCGACAGGTAACGCGCTTTGATGTCGGCGCGCAATTTGCCCGCGCTTTGCGCGTCGGCGATGATTTTCTCCGTACGACGAATAAACGTGCGAAAGGTATCGAGCCGCGGCGGCGTCAGGTTAGCTGTCGAGCGCGACACTTCCATGATGAAAATGTGAACCAGATCCGGATTCTGCTCGTATTGATCGACAAAGTAGTCGATGATCGCGCGCAACTTACCCTCGACGGATTCAGCCGCGGGCAAGTCGTTCTCCATCATCGCGTAAAGCCCGGCCCACCAGTCGTCCAAGATCGCATCGAACAGATCGGCTTTGTTTTTGTAATAGTGGTAGACAAGGCCGTAAGAGATGCCGGCTTCGCGGGCGATCTCGGCCATGCGCGCCTGGTGGTACCCCCGCCGGCGAAAAACGCTGCAGGCGGCGGCGACGATATCCGCTTCTCGTTTTTGTTTTTGGTTCACGTAAGGTTGCCGCTAAAATGTTACCAGGCGCTTTTAACAGAAATTGATTGACATGTCAATCAATACGGCAGCTTTCTGTTTTTCCGCTACTTTTTGACATGTCTTTGTTGTTCGCTTCAGGCAATCGGGCTACAATTCAGGCAACCTTAACGGAAAGGGACACAACGTGAATGCAGCTCGTTGGCTGATCGTAATGATACTGACAGTGGCGCTGATGCTTTGCCTGTTTAGCGCATCCTGTCAAAAAAGCACAACAGCCCCCGCCCCATCGCCGACGCCGGTTAAAGTCGACTTCGAAAAACCGAAAAACGATCTGCCGCCGCTGGTTGAACGTCAACAACAAGATACGTTCCCGCAATACGACAACAACGTGATTTACAACAGCATGGAGCAATCGCGCCAAAAGCGCTGGCCGCACCTGGCCAAGCGGTTGCGCATCGAACCGGGCATGGCCGTCGGCGACATTGGCTGCGGCAGCGGTATGTACACCTTCATGTTGGCCGACCTGGCCGGTCCGCAGGGCAAGGTTTACGCACTGGATATTCAGGAAAAAGTTCTCGATATACTGCGTAAAAAAATGGAAAACAAAACGGTCTACCGTTACGGCAATATCGAAGTGATACAAAACAGGGTCGACGACGCAATGCTGCCGGAAGGCACGCTCGACCTGGGCGTGATGGTCAATCTGCATTTTCATTCCTATGAAAAATTGTTGCCGGAAAGCCAACGCATGCTGGCCAGCGTTTACCGCGCGATCAGGCCCGGCGGACGACTGGTCATCGAAGACGGCAACGACGCCCTGCCCGCCGAAGCCGCACAGTACGTGCTGCAGCATTACCGCGAAGCCGGTTTTCAGCTTGAGTCAGGCCCTGACTATGTCGATCCCGAAGCGGGCCCGGAAGCCGCACCGCAAGAAAAGCCCGTCACGTTTTATCTGACTTTCATTCGGCCGGAGTAGACTCGGCTGCCCAGTCGCTTTCATCCAAAACAAACAGTGCGGTCCGGCCATCCTCCACTTCCGGCGCACCGAACAACGCGCGGCACAATTTAGGCAGGTCGCTTTCGGCGGTCAGCAAATTTCTGTAAAGCACAAACCGCGTGATCTTCATTTCGTGCAGCTTGCGCAAGTCATCGCGTAACATCGACTCGCCGTGAAATTCGCAACCGGGGCGACCAAGCAGGCAAGGCAATAAATCGCGGGCGGATTGAAAATGCATACCGCGGAATTGATTGAAGTGACCACGGCTGACCGACGTGTGTTCCCAACTGGCGATGTAAAGCAAATTGGCGGTCAGGCTGTCGGCCAGGGTCGGCGAAAAATCACGTCCCTGAATACCGTAAACCAGCGGGCGATGATGCACGGTCTGACCGACCAGATACATGCCGCGCGCCTGAGGCGCAAAAGAAAACGGCAGATCGAAAACGGCGAATTCGTCCGGCTGCTCGGTCAACATGGCGACCAGCGGCGGCACCGCCGTCGATTGCCGCGCCGCCGGCACAAATGCTCCGGACAGCAATGCCGTTTCCAAACCGAACAGCGCAACGAGAGCAACATACACCAAACCGCGCCAGCGTCGGTCAGCCCGCCAACCGGCCAGCCCCATACCGACGCCCATCGCCAGGCACAAATGAACCATCACAAAAAAGCGATAAGGAAGACGCATCTCTTTAAAGAAAGGAACGATTTTATAGAGCAGGTAGTACGGCAACAATATCTGCGCGCCGCCGATCGTCACCAACTCGCCGTTCCATCCCAGTTTCGGCCCGAGTGCCAGAATGATGAAAAACAATCCGGCCGCCAGCCAGCCGACCACTGCCCAACGTTTGCGGACAACTCCCCACAGTAACAATGCCGGCGTAACAAAGCCGACAAAGCCCAGGTGCAGGTAGTGCTCGAAGGGCGGCCGCGCGGAAAACAGATGGGCCACGTCTGCGCTGTGTGCCAGCAACAAAGGCGTTTGCTGCAGGTAGTAATCCATGCTGCCCAGGTAAAACAGCGAACCCCCGCCGCCGAAGCTGCGATAAAAAATGAAAGCAATGGGGAAAATCAACGCGGCGAACACCAGCAAAGCTCCAGCCGCCGCCAGCCAGGAACTCAGGTGCAGACGTGCTTTGACAGGCACGAGCAACCCGAACAACAGGCAAGCGTAGATACCGTAATACCACTGCCCCAGCGCCACCGCCCACCAGGATAATCCGGTCAGAAAAATCGCCGTAAGCAAGCGCCGGCGGTCGAACGGCTCGCGCGCGCGGTCGAGCAATGTCAGCAACGCGCCGGCAAACAGCGGTAGCCAACCGGCCTGCATTGTTTCGGTGATGCCGTTGTGCAGGTTGCCCAACAGCACCGGCGATAAGCCATACAAAATCCCGGCAAACAACGCCGCCCAGGCATCGCCGCTGCGTCGTCGCACAAGCCAGAACATTGCCCAGCAAGCGAAAACCAGATTAGCCCAGACCAGCAAATTGTACGCAAGCGTCGTACCGGCCAGCCAGACAAACGGTATCGCCAGCGTGCCGCCAATCGGATCGGGCAGGAACATTTTGCCGCCGTCTGGGTAAGCCAGGTCGCGCGTGAACAGCGGAAACAGATGGCCCTGCGCCGCTTGGTCGGCCTGCCACCACAGAAGCTGCACGTGTTCGAACAGATCGTCGGTCGCCCCGCCCCACACCTGCTGCGTCGGATGAATTGGCCCAAGCGCCAGCAGCGTCAAAACGGCGAAGGCCGCCAGGGCAAGCAGGTGATCGCGTCGCGCGTCGGTCACGGTTGCACTTCCTCCGGCACGAGTTCCGGCAAACGATAAACCAACCATTGCTCATCGGCAAAAGCCGGCGGTC
>Ga0272444_10000541_pt1 | contig 39746 bp, 28 predicted proteins | sample SSMForm13_FD_201033 | JGI IMG/M metagenome (GOLD analysis project Ga0272444, IMG submission 201033) | Marine sediment archaeal communities from Little Sippewissett salt marsh, Falmouth, MA, United States - SSM-Form-13 | ecosystem: Environmental > Aquatic > Marine > Wetlands > Sediment ... | reverse complement strand
TTCCAGGGGGGTTTCCCCGAATCCCATAGATTATGAAGCAGCCGCATGTCCCGAGGCGTATCCATGCACTGCCAGAATCCCTCGTGCCGGTAAGCCGCCAGTTGGCCCACTTCCGCCAGGCGCTCCAGGGCGTGCGCCTCGAGAATCGTGTCGTCGCCTTCCAGGTATTCGAAAACTCCCGGTTCGAAGACGAGAAATCCGCCGCTGATCCAGCCCTCGCCCGTCTGAGGCTTCTCAGTGAAGTTGGCCACGCGGTCACCGTCCATTTGAACGTTGCCAAAGCGGGCCGGCGGTCGAACCACCGTCACCGTGGCCAGCAGGCCGTGCGAACGATGGAAATCCAGCACCTTCTGAAGGTCGATGTCGCTGACGCCGTCCCCGTAGGTGGCCATAAAGGTTTCTTCCTTCAGCCAGGGCTCCAGGCGCTTGATCCGACCCCCGGTCTGGGTCCCCGAGCCGGTATCGATCAGGTGAACCAGCCAGTCCTCGACCTGTCTCTCGTGGACCTTGACCTCGCCATTGGCCAGATTCACCGTGAGACTTCGGTTTAAAGAGTAATAATCCTGGAAGTAGCGCTTGATAACGTAGCCTTTATATCCCAGGGCCACGAAAAATTCCTTGAATCCATAGTGGGAATACAGCTTCATGATGTGCCACAGGATGGGACTTCCGCCGATTTCGACCATCGGCTTGGGCCGCGCTTCGGTCTCGCCGGCAAGGCGGGTGCCGAAGCCGCCGGCGAGAATGGCGACTTTCATCGGGACGCTTCCTCCAGGCGCGAATTGATTTCAGAAGGGCGCTGATACCACATTTCGGGCCAAAATTAAGAGAGGATCGTACTATCAAGACGCGAAAAAGTCAACCCGATGCGTTGGGTGCCCCACCGCTTGCGGTGGGTTGATAATGAGTATTTCCCACCCTAAGGAGTGGGCCACCCGGCCGGATGCACATGAGCCCGACGGGAGAGGATCTTGCCACCCTCGCCCACTGGGAGAGGGATGGGGTGAGGGTAGCGGGGTGCTATGGCCGATAGTGTGCTGTGTGTAGAACTGGCGCCCTCGCCGGTCAGAAGCTTGGCAGGAGTAGAGATTTCAATCTCCTGCTTTTGACGATACTTCCTTCACGCGACTCAAGTCGCGACTCCGAAAGGGTGTGCTGAGCAGTAAGCCCGCTAAACCGCGCGCAACTTCAATCCTGTTCATCTTGTTCATCCTGTCAAAATATTTTTTTTGTCTTTGTGTCTTCGTGGTTAAATCTTTTGCAGAACCAGAGCATCGGGATTTGTTCGCCTTACCGGTCTCCTCCGGCGGGGGCTCGGCAATCGAGCGTGAGGTAGTAGAGAATCCTTCCCTTGGCCGTCCAGGATTTCACCTCATAGAGCCCGATCTCGACGCTTTTGGGATACGTGCCCGGCTCGACGGGCGCCCAGCTGGTCAGGGCGAACGACAGCTGCCCTTCGCCATTGACATTTTGCCGGCCGGGCGATGAACCAGTATCAAAGTGCACCGTTGTGTTGTAGAGATCGATCTGACCGGTTTCTTTGAAGTGCTGAAGAAGCAGCCGCGAGTCGGGCAGGAGGTTCGCCGCCAGTTTCATCGTCTCCAATGTTTTGTAGCGCGTCGTAATCATAACGGCTGGTGGCAGGGAGAAATAAACTAACAGATTCCGGCTAATATTTATCCATGAAGCTTCTGAATTTCTGTTATCTGGATTTCATTTGTCCAATGGTTTTCCGTTCTTCCGGAAACAGGGTGGAATCGAGGGGACGAAAAAGCGGATTCTTATCTGTTGCAATGGGATCATTTGAATACTGAAGGGATTTTACAGATTTTGTGGAACTCTTACAGAGTTCGCCGGGAATCGTGTCGGCGTCCCGTACCCAGGGTGGCGCTTCGCTGACCTGGGCTGATGAGTGGAACTCCTTCGGAGTTCTCAGGCATCCCTCAGATGATTTTTCGACGCATCGAGACATGAGCATACTCGAAGACCAGGACATCTATCCACCATAAACCCGGAAGAGATTAAAGAATCAACAGGTGGGTTGGCAAAGGAAAGGGAAATTGGCAGTAAGGACCTCAGTCCTTCGGTGTGTGCCAGGGTCACCTTTGTCCGGCTTGGGAGGAACAATCAAGAAATTTCGAGTTCTATTTCAAGGACGAATCAACGGAGGCGTATTCGAGCAAAGTAGGCCCTGAATGGCAGCCTCTCACTTTCAGGGCCTAACTTGCGATCACTCCACTCGGTATATTTCAATTGCAAACATCCCTCATCCATCGAAGAGTCCACCACGATTGGCAGGCAAGTTAGACCCTGCCACACAATATAGAAATTTTCTGAATTCTGACCCCTTGGGGGAAGCGGGCCGGCAAAGATTAGCTGGATGGGGGTGATTCTTGCATAGCGCAGCCAGCCTCGCGTGCATCGATAAAAAAGGGTAATTCGTGAATTACCCTTACAGCCGTCCGCTCCTGGTGCCACCGCTGAACGGGCTTTGATCGCACAACGGCCTCGAAAAGCCCGCCACACAACAACTCATTTAATCTTGTTAATCTTGTCAATCCTGTCAGAAATTCATTCGTGTCTTTGTGTCTTCGTGGTTAAATCATTTGCTGACCCCGAGCATCGGGCTTTGTTCGCCCTACCGGTCCGCTCCGGCGGGGGCTCGGCAATCGAGCGTGAGGTAGTAGAGAATCCTTCCCTTGGCCGTCCAGGACTTCGTGTCATAGAGCCCGATCTCGACACTTTTAGGATACGTGCCCGGCTCGACGGGCGCCCAGCTGGTCAGGGCGAACGTCAGCTGCCCTTCGCCATTGACATTTTGCCGACCGGGCGATGAACCGGTATCAAAGTGCGCCGTTGTGTTGTAGAGATCGATCTGACCGGTTTCTTTGAAGTGCTGAAGGAGCAGCCGCGAGTCAGGCAGGAGGTTCGCCGCCAATTTCATCGTCTGCAACGTTTTGTAGCGTGCGGTAATCTCAACGCTGAACGGTTGTCCCGCCTCCACCTGGATAAAGCTCTCGCCGGCGGAATTCACTCCCCCGGGAAAAGACAGACGCTGTACTTCGAGATCCAGCCCGGCACTGCGCCAATGATACTCCGAGGGACTGCGCCGGTCGGGTTGAGGACTGGCCAAGGCGAAATAACTCAGCTTCGCTGGAAGGCGCGCCTCGGACAATTCCTCCGGGTCCGGAAGAACGGTCTCAGGCGCTTGCCATTTCCACTCGATGGGGTGCTCCAGGATCAGCGGGGCGCCTTCCGCCATGTTGCCCAGATAGAGCGCCAGGGAATCGATCGCTACGTCGGCTTTCAGCGAATCGACTGCAAAGGACAAGTCCACCTCTCCCGTCTGCCCCTTCTCCACCGCTCCCCGGGCGGGCCGGCCAATCATTTCCCCCACCATCAGACCGGCCGAAATCGGGCGAATCCAGACCGGGGAACCCTTCCACGTTTCATTATGGCAGCGCACTTGAACCCGCACCGCTTGGTGCGAGTCCAGCACCGCTCCCGGCTCCGGTTCGATCGAAAGGATTTCGATCCAGTTGCCCTGCTTGTCGGCGGCGCGCGCCAAAGGATTCGCGGGATCGTCTGCCAAGACGACGGCAAGGGGCAACATCAGAAGGATCAGAGTAAGTGCAGAGCGTTGGGCCGGTATCATCTTCCTCGTCTCCCTTCGATATGGAGGAGTCGTGGTTCTGTGCTCACGCGCTTCTATGACTGGAGTTTCCAGAGGAAAGGTACATTCTTTATTTAACACCCCGGGAAGCCGTTTGTCAATCCGCCCCTCCGGTTTCCACACCCCAGGAAGCGCCAGGAGGCCAAGGCGATCGAGTGCAAATCTGCAAAAAAATTGCATTTTTTACTTGACAGGGGCGAAACCTGCAGATATTCTGCAAATAAAGTCCGACTGAATCGAGGAGACAAACCATGGCCTTACTCGCACCGCATGAACTGGAAATCATGACCGTGCTTTGGGAGCAGGGTCCCCTGAAACCGGGCGAAATTCAGGAGAAATTGCCTTATCCGGTCAAGAATTCGGCCCTCCGCTGGCAGTTGGCCGCCCTGGTGGAAAAGGGGCTGGTCGCCCGCAAAAAGCAAGGCAAAGCCTACCTCTACCGCGCCAAGACCGCTCGGCAAACCGCGTTGCGCCGTCTCTCGCGCCGCTTAGCCGAAGTGTTCGCCGGGGGATCGGCCGTAGCATTGGTCGGGCAGATTCTGGAATCGCAGGTGGAGATTTCGAAACAGGAACTGGAGGAATTGAAACAAATCGCTGAAGGAAAAGCCAAGAAAAAGGTGGGCAAATAAAATGACCGCATTCGACGCGTTGAGTCTGTCGAGTTTGGCGACTCTGCTGGGAAAAATCAGCGGCATCCTGGCCCTGGCCTGGATGCTCCATTTTGTACTGCAAAAGGCGAATCCCCGCTGGCGGGTTGTGCTTTGGCGAATGACCGCCGTAGCGCTCGTGATCATTCCCCTGCTTGGGCTGATCATTCCCAAGATTCCTTTGCCGGTTCTTCGATCGACAACTCCCGAGCCGGTTCGAGAGGAATATGTCGCCTTTGTTTCAACCGTCGAGCGAAATCCTTCCTTGGAATATGCTTCTCCTATCGAATCGCCGCCCGCCCGGCAGACGCAGATTCCCGTCAGTCAAACGATGGAAACGCACCCCGATCGCCCGGTGCTTTGGGGAGGAATCTACCTGGCGATCACGATGCTTCTGCTCGCGTTGGCCTTGCGGCAACGAATTCGGCTTCGATCGATCATTCTGCGTTCCGCTCCGGTTCCCGAAGCGATTCAAAGCCTGGCCGAGGCGATCAGCCGGCGGCTGGGTTGCCGTAAGCGCTATGCGATTCGATGCAGCCGGGCCGTCTCGACGCCCCTGCTCGCGGGGCTGTGGCGAAAAACGATTCTCTTGCCACGACCCGTCGTTGAAAAATGCCTTCCTGACGAACTCGAGGGAATCCTGCTCCATGAACTGTCTCACCTGCAATCGAGAGATCTCTTCTGGTTCCACCTTCTTAAAATTCAAACCGCCCTGCTCTGGTTTCATCCCTTGATGTGGGCCGCCGGCCGAGCGCACGCGACGGCCTGCGAGCAGGTATGCGACGCGGTTGTCTCGAACCTGACGACGGACCGGGAAGTTTACATCCGAACGCTGGCTCGAATGGCGCTCGAGGTGCTTAAGCAGCGGGAAATCCCCGCGGCGCTTCCCATGATCCGCCGAAGCGAAATCCTGCAGCGGTTGGATCGAATCCGCAGCCGCTTGAGCGCGCTGCCGCTGGGGTGGAAAGCGCTCGCGCCAACGCTGCTTTTCAACGCCTGCCTGGTAGTCGCCCTCGGCGGCGTCACACTGACTTACGCCGATCAAGAGAAAGGCGCGCCGGTTGCTGTAGAGGTCGCGGATTCGCCTTCCGTTGCCGGGGCGCGAACCCTTTACTTTCCCTCCCAGCGTTCTCTCGGCACTTTGCAGATCCAGGACGAAGGGACCGAGCTGCTTCCCTACTATCTTTTTGAGAATCAGTTTCACAGTGTAGGCATTTGGGACGCGTTGGGAGAAGCTCGGGGCAAGGTGGTCGTCCCACCCGGCAAGCGCGTTTGCCTGAACCTCTCGAACCAGGCTTTGGACGACCTGTCGCCGCTTAAGAGCCTGAAGCCGAACGATCTGGACGTGGTGGTGATCTCGGGATACAGCGCGACGGTTTCTGATGCGCATCTTTCCTTTCTGAAAAACCTCGAGGGGCTCGGGGAACTTCGCATCTGGGGCGCCGAGCGAGTCACGGGCTCGGGCCTGGAGTCTTTGAAAAACTGCCGGGGGCTCAAGCGACTGTTTCTGACCTCCAAGTCTTTTGGCGATGAAGGCGCGGCGCGGCTGGCTCAATTCCCTGCCCTTGAGGTGCTTTGGTTGGGCGCGTCGAAATTGTCCGATGAGGGGATCAAACACGTGGCGGATCTTCCCGCACTTCGAGAGCTTTATCTGCATTGCCCCGATCCCTCCGTGAAGGGGTATGGCCTCGATGCTTTATCCAATCTCGAGTCCCTGCAATATCTGAATCTCTCCGGAAACATAACGGACGAAGTCTTGGCCGTGTGGAAGGCACCGCCGAATTTGAAATCTCTGAAACTTGTCTCCAAATCCATTGCGGACAAATCGTTGGTAACGCTGGCGCGCATCAAGACGCTTGAACAGCTGGACCTGTACAACACCCAAGTGACCGATCAGGGACTGCGCCATCTCCGTTCCCTGCCGGCCTTGAAAATGATCGAATTGGGAAAGCGGGGCGCGGATTGGAAGAATGCTCAAATCACGGCTGCGGGCATGGCGTATTTGAAGGAGATTCGAACACTGGAGGATATTCGCCTGCCGAATACGGGGATCAAGGATGAGGGATTGGAATATCTCTCCGAGTTGCCGAACCTGAAACGGCTGCGCGTCGGCCTCGTTCATTTCCTGGATTCAAAAGATTATCAAAGCCACTACACCGACCGGGGCGTTCGGGCTTTGGGAAAGGTCACGACGCTGGAATCTCTCGAGCTCGGCGGCCCGATCTCGGATGCAGGTCTGGAGGCGATCGGCAAACTCACGCGCTTAAAAAACCTCAATCTCTTCGGCTGTTGCTTTACACCGGTGGGGCTTGCCCAACTGAAAAATCTCCGGTCTTTGGAAGAGTTGTTTCTCTGGAGCGATCGAATTACGAAATCCGATCTTAACCAGTTGACTACATTGTCAAACTTGAGAACTCTTCGTGCCGAACGATTCACCGAAGACGACGGCGTCCTTGACCTCTCGGGGCTCAGGAATTTGGAACAACTCAATCTAACGCCGGGTAAAGGATGTTCGATCACGGACGCCGACCTGAAGGGCCTGTCGAAAATGGATTCGCTCCGATGGTTTCAAATCGGCGCTTATCCAGTTTCCGATCGAGCCGTCACGGGGCGAGGCCTGGCTTATCTTTCAAACCTGACCAAGATGGAGCGCCTTTGCGTCGGGTCGAGCAGCCTTTCGGACGATGATCTGGTTCACCTCAGAAACATGAAGGCGTTGAATCATTTAAGCCTTTATGGCCGAATCACCGATCGGGGATTGCGCCATCTGGAGGCATTTCCGGCCTTAAGCTATCTCAATATCCAGAGCAGCGAGACGTTTGGCGCGGACGCCTACGACCGGTTGAAAAGGCGCCTTCCGGACCTTACGAACATTCGCCTGAATGAGGATCAGGACTTAGGGCCGAGGATCGCAGCCGCGCCGGGGCCGGGCTTGAAGGTCCCTGATTTTGAAGTCAGCACCGTGGATGGCAAGACGCTCCATCTGGAGGATTTCAAAGGGAAAGTGGTCCTGCTCTACTTCTGGGCGACGTGGTGCAATCCCTGTATCAAGTCGATGCCGGATCTTAAGGCGTTCTATGCAGAACTGCACGCGTTGGGCGATTTCGAGATGCTCGCTCTCAGCCTGGATAGCGACGGGCACCTTTTTAAGCGGTTCCTGGCCGAGAACCGGTTGCCGTGGCAGAACGCCCGGATCGGCCAGTACTCAAAGATTGCCTCGGAGTTCGGCGTCGACGGTGTGCCCGACTACTTCCTGATCGGCCCGGACGGCGCTGTCCTTCTCAGCGGCGAACGCGACTGGGAAAAGATCCACGCGAAAGTGAAGGAAGCCCTGGGAAAAATTTAAAGCATCTCTCGAAAGTTTTGTCCGATTCCCTCTCCTCCCCTTTATAAGGTCGCAGACGCGCCTTGGCGGGGGAGGCGGGGTGGGGTAATTTTTTCACCAGCAGTATTGCTTCTCGCCTTAAAAACAACCCCCTCCAGCTCCCCCTTATCAAGGGGGAGAGAGGTCTATCGTGCAACCTTCAAGAGTTTCGTTTCACCCGATTGGAATACCTCGGCATATTTCTCGATCAGTCGGTCCGATCGTGTTCCTGGAAACGCTTCCCTCTCTTTGGGACCTAAAACAATATAATCAACGCCATAATGTTCAAGGATCTTGCGCGCTTGCGGCAAATCCTGATAAACGGCATGAAGAGCAAGATGCCGCTTGCGAATTTCACTCACCTTGAAAGCGTGTTGGTAAATCTTGTCGGTTTCCCCCAAGACCGCCGCCCGCCCCGACAGGGCCGAGACCGTCGCGTACAAGCGATAGGGCTTGCCGGCGCTTTCCGCAATGATGGTATTCGGGGGGGTATGATCATAAATCCACTCGGCAACCTGGATGCGGCCGGATTGCTCCGGGTCCAGCGCCCGCCGAAGGTCCGCCGTCCATCGGGCGTCGTCCGAAAAGAGACTGGCAAGGCCGGGCGCAGCGCCACCGAGGACAAAGAGGGCGATGATCAGCCAGGAGACTATTTCGAGACTTCGATAGCGAAACCGGTGGGCCCAGAACTCGCCGACCGCCAACGCCAGGAAGACCCAGGCCGCGTAATGAAATCGAAATAAGGTATTTTGTCTTTCTCCCGGAGGGGGCAGCTGGGAATCCAGATAAAAGAGCTCGCAAAACACGATCAGAATGATCCCGCATAGGCCATAAATCATTCCAGGGTGTCGGACAACACATCGCGCGTTCTTCGTTCCCCCGAGACCGGTGAGAAGAAGAAGGATTAAGGGCCCCCAGAGTATTGCCACGTGACCCAGGGTTGTATTCGACTCAGCCAGCAGACGAACCTTCAAGGGAAAGGGATGAAAGCCAACGAGAAAGGCGAGACTGGCCAGGATGGCGATCCCACTCATCAAGCCCAGGGCTCGGATCGTCAAGGGCAGTCGATTCACGCCCCGCGCGACGGCAACCCAAACCGCAAAAAGCGCCGCGGGGGGAACAAGCCATGAATCCGTCATCGCCAGGGATGCGGCAACCAGGGCGCAGAGAACGAACATTCGATCCGAATTTCGTTTCAAGGCCATCGGCAAAAGCGATGCCCAGAGCACGAGCAGAGGCAGGCCCATCACGTGAGCGTGAAGCTCTGAAACCCAAAAGGCCACTGAAGGATTTTCATTGATGGTATAGGGGATGATTCTTGTAAGCGGTTGAAGGGGAAACTCCGAGAAGGAGTCCCAACCGCCGCGCGCCAGGTGATAAAGAGGACCGCCGTTGCCCATCGCCAAGACCAGGAGTGGAACCCCGGCAATGGCAATCCTCCGCAGCCCCATCACGCGTGCTGCAAAAACACAGGAATGGGTCGCCATCAACCACACAAGAACAAGACCGAAAAAATAGGCCTGCTCCGGGCGAAGGAACGCCCCGCGCCCCATCACTGCGACGCTCCAAGAGCCAAAATAGTAAATGTTGAGTTTTTCCCCGGCGAACCAGAAATCATTGGGAGGAATCGTATCCGTGACCAGCAATCGACTGACAAACGCAAGGTCGAGGGGACGCTCCCCCAGGGCGGCACGGCCATAATGAAAGCCGAATAGCATCACCAGCGCGGCAGCCAGAAGAATCGTGATAATCTCCAAACGCAAGACCGCTTTGATTTCCCGATTCACGAGCGGTCGCTGTCGCCGGGAAATCCGCCAGGAAACAAGCGCACCGGCGGCCAATATAATCCAGAAGACCGGCGCATTCCAGCGGACCGGCAACCAGCGAACCAGGTTCAGGCAGACCAGAGCGAAAAGAAAAGGACCGAAACTCCGCGCAACGAGCCAAGATTGAAATCCCCTCAGGCCACACCCGCGGACAAACGGGAAAACGACAATCGTTATCGCACTCCAAACGAGATAAATGCTAAACAGAGACGTGAGCACGTACAGCATAGTCACTACCTATGGCGCGGCTGCGCCGCTCCTCTATCCTCAATGAACTTACCGGTCTCCCGAAGGAACCCTCGTTCCCCCGCGCATTTCCTTGTAAGAGCCTATTTTCTCAGGATCGAGCGAATGAATCAACCGATCGAAAGAATAATTTAAGAATCGCATTGCCCCAGGAGCGGACAATGCCCTTATCGGTCATGGGCTTGAAGCGCCCAAGGATACTCGAATCCTATTTTAAACCTCAAAGAATGACCTTGCCATTTTGAGAAAAAGAAGAAATAGACGAAATCCACTTGAATGGATCTCTTAACAACCAAGATTGGTTCTTATTTGAACAAAATGTTCTTATATGGATAATTTTCTTGACCTTCTATACTGGATGATTCACGATCTTGAAAGAGGGATTGGATCATGGATCCACGAGAAAAATACACAATTCCCAGCCTTAAAAACGGGTGCCGCGTCCTGAAGCACTTGGCTAACTTCCCTGATGGGTTGGACTTAAAGACTCTCTGCGGCGATCTGGGAATTCCGAGAACAACGACCCTGCGCATCTGCACAACCCTGGAGCTGGAGAACTTGCTCCTTCGCACTTCCAACGGCAAATACACCTTGGGCAGTAGTCTCGTTCCTTTGGGGATGCAAGCGCTTCCCCATGCCGGGATTCGCAAGATGGCCGTTCCTATCCTCCGCGATTTGGCGGAAGCCACCCAGGAAACGGCTCATTTGGCGGTTCTCTGCGGCAAAGAATCACTCATTATCGAAGTTTGCGACAGCCCTCACCCGCTTCGCGTCGCATCCCGGCCGGGGACGCTGGCCCAAATCCACTGTTCGGCCACCGGGAAGGTCTTTCTGGCCTGGTCCGTGTATCTGAAGCTCAACGACTTCATGAAGGGCGTCTGCCTTGAACGCCGGACTCCGAATACGCTGACCACCGTCGACCACTTGCGGAAAGAAGTCGATACTATTCGCCGGCAGGGTTTTGCGATAGATAACGAAGAGTACTTTATGGGCGTACGGTGCATTGCGGTTCCTGTTCGCAACGAGCAAAAGCAGGTCGTGGCGGCGCTCGGGATCACGGGCGCGACGGTGCGATTCACCAAGGAGAAAGTCTGGCCTTATGCAAGCATCGTCCAGGGCGCCGCAGATCGTCTTACCCAGCGCTTGATCGAAACCCAGACCGAAACCACTGAATACCTGGAGGCGAAAAGGTGAAAGCGGACTCAAAATCATTCATTGGAATCGCAGGGATTCTGCTCTTCTCGGGTTTGTTGTCGACTTATTGGACGGTTCATGCTTACGCGGTCGATCCGGCACCGGCGAAGGTCGAGGCGGCGGCGGCTCAGGCCCCCCAGGTATTCGGCCGCGCGGTTCCGGAGCGCAAAGACGATTTCGCCTGGGAAAACGACCGCATTGCCTTTCGAATGTATGGCCCCGCCCTGGAGGCCGACGGCGAAATCAGCAGTGGAATCGATGTATGGGCGAAGTCCACCGCGCGCTTGGTCATCAACGATTGGTACCGCAAAGGGGATTATCACAACGACCATGGAGAAGGGGTGGATTTCTACAAAGTGGGACCGAGCCGGGGCTGCGGCGGTCTGGCGGTCTGGCATCAAGGGAAAATGCACCCTTCGAAGAATTGGGCGGCGCAGGAAGTATTGGAACGCGGGCCCGATCGCCTGACGTTTCAGTTGAAATACCATCCCTGGGACGTGGGAAGCCGCAGGTTTTGGGAAACGAAAACCATCTCGCTCTCGGCGGGATCAAACCTGAATCGCATCGAGAGTGTGCTGTCCAGCGACCGGCCGGATTGCCTTACGGTCGCGGTCGGAATCGCATTGAGACCGGGCGATGATGGCATCTCCCGGATGGACCCGGAAAAAGGCCTGCTTATGTATTGGGAACCTCCTAACGCCGAGCATGGAAGCATCGGTTGCGCCGTGATTGTGAATCCCGACCATCTCGTCGATATGATCGAGGCGGAGGGACATCTTCTTGCCCTGGTCAACACCGCGGCGAATCAACCGCTGGTTTATTATGCCGGGGCGTGCTGGAGCAAGAATCTGGACTTTCCCAACGCTTCGACGTGGGAAAAGTATTTAAGAGAGTTTGTGGAAAAATCCACCGAGTTTTAATCCGGAGGCCCTCCGGACGCACTGAACCCAAGGGAGTTATGAATGGAGATTCGATACACGACAGACGCAGATACTTTTCGGCGAATGACGTCGAGTGAATTAAGAAAGATGTTTCTCGTCGAGCATCTTTTTCAAGACGGCGGGTTGAACCTACTCTACACGGAAGTGGACCGTGCGATCCTCGGGGGGATCGTTCCCAGGGCCAAGGCCCTTGAACTGAAGGGCTCGAAAGAATTGGCATCGGAGACCTTCTGCGAACGCCGGGAGGTGGGAATTGTCAATCTTGGAGCGCCGGGAGTGCTCGAGGTCGACGGTCAATCCTATGAGATGGATTCTCAGGATTGTTTGTATATCGGGCGTGGTTCCTCGAGTATCGCTTTTTCCAGTTTAAGCGAAGAGAAACCGGCGATCTATTATCTGCTCAGCTATCCCGCTCACGCGAATTATCCCACGACCCATGCCCGGAAGTCGGACGCCGAACCGGTGCGCCTGGGTTCCCTGGAAACCTCCAATGAAAGAACCATCTATAAGTATATCCATCCCGGAGGAATTCAGTCCTGCCAGTTGGCCCTGGGGGTAACCGAGCTGGCCCCCGGTTCGGTTTGGAACACCATGCCCCCTCACACCCATGAACGCCGAACGGAAGTCTATCTGTACTTCGACGTTCCCGAGGATCAGGCGGTAATTCATCTAATAGGCCCCCCCCAGGAAACCCGCCATATCATCATGGCAAACCAACAGGCGGTCATCTCGCCCAGTTGGTCGATTCATAGCGGCGCCGGCACTACGAATTATAAATTTATTTGGGGAATGGGCGGAGAAAATCAGACTTTTGACGATATGGATCATTTGGAGATTCAAGGCCTCTTGTAGGGATCGGGGAATCGAAGGCCATGACCGATGTTTTTTTGCAGATCGAACGGGCGGGCGTGATTCCCGTGGTCGCTTTGCGCGAAGCGGCCCCGGCCATCGCTCTCTGCAAGGCGCTGAGCAAGGCCGAACTGAAGGTTGTTGAAGTTACCTTTCGGACTTCAGCCGCCGTCGCCGTGATCCAACAGGTTCGGGATCGGTTTCCCGATTTTCTGATCGGGGCCGGCACCCTCACGCGCCCGGAGGAAGTTCAAGCCGCAAAGGATGCCGGAGCTCAATTTGCCGTAGCGCCGGGATTGAATCCTAAAATCGTTCAAGTCGCCCGGAGGATGGATTTGCCTTTCGCGCCGGGTGTCTGCACGCCATCGGAAATCGAAGCCGCCTTGGACTTGGGATTGTCCTGCCTCAAGTTTTTTCCGGCCGGGGCCTGCGGAGGGCTCGCTTATCTCAAAAGCATTTATGCGCCCTACGCTCACCGGGGCGTTCGGTTGATTCCGACCGGTGGCGTCGGTCCTGACAACCTGGCGGATTACTTATCGCATCCCGCGGTGGCCGCCGTGGGGGGGACCTGGATCTGTCCCCATCCCCTGATCGAATCGAAAGATTGGACTGCCATTGAGCAACGGGCTCGGCAAGCCAAACAGACCGTTGCAGAAAGGAGGCGTTCAGGATCATGACGATTCCCCTTCGCCCAAAAAGCGATTGCCGATGGGATTGTGTGTCGTTGGGAGAGGTGATGCTTCGCTTCGATCCTTTTGATGGAAGAACGAGAACCTCGCGTCTTTTCCGAGTGTGGGAGGGAGGAGGGGAATATAACGTCGCTCGCGGTCTGCGCCGCTGTTTTGGCCTGCGGACGTCCATCATCACGGCAATGGTCGATAACGAAGTGGGGCGATTGTTGGAAGATTTGATTCTTCAGGGAGGCGTGGATCTATCGCATATCGTCTGGGCGCCGTTTGACGGCTTGGGGCGCAAGGCCCGGAATGGATTGAATTTCACTGAACGCGGATTTGGCCCCCGCGCCGCCAAAGGGTGTGTCGATCGCGGTCATACCGCCGTTTCTCAACTTAAACCGGGCGATATCGACTTTGCCCGAATATTCCAGGAAGAAGGAACGCGATGGTTTCATTGCGGCGGGATCTTCACTGCTCTTTCGGAAACCACCCCGGAAGTCGCCAGGGAAGCCATGAAGGCGGCTCGGAAATCGGGCGCAATCGTTTCGTATGACCTGAACTATCGTCCTTCGCTCTGGAAGGACGCCGGAGGAAGGCCCCGCGCGCAGAAGATCAACCGGGAGCTGGCCCCGTACGTTGACGTCATGATTGGCAATGAAGAGGATTTTAATGCCTGCCTGGGATATCCCATTGATGGCGTCGATCTTCACCGCTCGACGGCCGAGCTCGATTCGTCCGCGTTTCAGGCCATGATCTCCCAGGTAGTCAAGGATTATCCCCACCTGAAGGCGGTGGCAACGACTCTCCGAAACGCAAAAACCGCAGGCATTAACGATTGGGGAGCCGTCTGCTGGTGTGAAGGCCGCTTTCATGAGGCGACGCCCCGGCCCAACCTGGAAATCTACGATCGAGTTGGGGGGGGAGACAGTTTTGCCTCCGGATTTATCTTCGGTTTGTTGTCCGAAATGGGCCCGGAGCGAGCGGTTGAATATGGGGCGGCCCATGGCGCGCTGGCGATGAGCACTCCGGGCGACACCTCAATGGCGACCCGGGCCGAGGTGGAAACGTTGATGGAGGGGGGCTCCGCCCGCGTCGACCGATAATCGCGTTGGCACAATATCGATTCTCAAGGATGGGATAAAACGATGACGATACTCGATCAATTCAAGCTGGACGGGAAAACGGCACTGGTCACCGGTTGCCGTCGCGGAATCGGCCAGGCCATCGCTCAGGCGCTTGCCGAGGCCGGTGCGGATATTGTCGGGGTCAGTCTCGATCTCGAATTGGAAAACAGCGAAACCGAACAGATGGTTCGATCGATCGGTCGCCGTTTTACCCCTTATCGATGCGACTTTTCGAATCGAGAAGAACTTAAGAGATTCATTTCCGCCGTGAAGAAGGCGCATCAAATCGACATTCTCTTCAACAACGCCGGGACGATCAAGCGCACTCCCATCGCCGAGCATTCGGACGAAGACTGGGATCTGGTGATCGAGATTAATCAGACGGCGCCGTTTATTCTCACCCGGGAGTTCGGGCGCGAGATGCTGAAGCGAGGGTCCGGGAAAGTGATCTTTATCGCTTCGCTGCTCTCGTTCCAGGGGGGGATTACCGTTCCCGGGTACTCGGCCAGCAAAGGCGCGGTGGCCCAGCTGGCCAAGGCGTTCGCCAATGAATGGGCGGGCAGGGGGGTGGGTGTCAACGCCATTGCTCCCGGTTACATTGCGACCGACAACACCGCTCCTCTTCGAAAGGATCCCATAAGAAGCGCTGCTATTCTCGAGCGCATTCCCGCGGGGCGCTGGGGGGAAACCCGCGATTTGCAGGGCGCCGCCGTGTTTTTGGCCTGCCCCGCATCCGACTACATTCATGGGACGCTCTTGATCGTCGATGGAGGATGGATGGGACGGTGAGTCCCGTTGGATATAGAACAGGAAGCCGATAACCGTTCGCATAAAGGATGAAGATTCATGAAGAATTGGGGATCAACCGTACTTTTGTTCACCGTCCTGTTCGCTGGATCGTGCAGTCGAAGTCCCGATCGTTCAACATCCCCGCTGAAGGACCGGTCCTCCCGCGCATCAAGCGGTTTCAAAAAGGATGAAGTGATGGAGGTCATGAAAAAGGTAGCGTACTGGCAGATCGATCGGGATTACGGCCGGTGGCCCATCAATTTCTGGATTGTCGGCTCCATGTTTGTCGGGATGACGGAGTATGCCATCAGAACCAACGATGACTATCTTCTGAATGCTGTCAAGAAACACTGCGAGAGCGTCGACTGGAAAATGGGCAAAGTTATCTATCATGCGGATTATCATACGATCGGGCAGACCTACCTGATGCTGTATGAGCGAGAGAAGGATCCTGTGATGCTGAGCGGCGTGAAAGAACGTCTTGACTTTATTCTCGCTCATAGAAGCGACGCCAGTCTCCATTTCGCTTCCGAAAACAGAACTCGTTGGGACTGGTGCGACGCCCTGTTTATGTCGCCCCCGGTCTGGGCCCATTTCAGCAAAATCACGGGCGATCCGAAGTATCTGGAATTCATGAACGAAGAATATCTGTTCACGACCGATTATCTTTATGATCCCGAGGAGCATCTCTACTACCGGGATGACCGATACTTCGAGAAGCGCGAAGCGAACGGCCGAAAGGTTTTCTGGAGCCGGGGCAACGGCTGGGTGTTCGCCGGCCTTTGCCGAATTCTGAACCAGATGCCGCAAGACTCTCCCAACCGCGCCCGGTACGAGCAAATCTTCAAAGAGATGGCCTATCAACTGGTGGCCGTTCTGCCCGAAGACAACCTGTGGCACTCCAGCCTACTGGATCCGGTTTCTTATCCTTCAGTCGAAGCCAGCGGCAGCGGATTTTATTTATACGGTCTGGCCTGGGGGGTGAATCAGGGACTACTCGATCCGGAATATTTTATGCCCACGATCCAACGCGTTTGGCCGGCTTTGGTTGCGTGTGTGCATGAAGATGGAAAGCTCGGATACGTTCAAGCGATCGGGGCCGACCCGCGTCACGTCGGTGCGAACGACAGCGGACTTTATGGAGTCGGGGCGTTTCTGTTAGCCGGTTTGGAAATCGAGAAAATGTCCAACTAAATCCGCTTCTTGGCGGAGGGGGGGAGTGAAATTGTGAATCGATTTTGGCCGTATCTCGGGACGACTCTGTATATTTGTCTGTTCGTAGGTATTGGAAATGCCGAAGTCCGCAAGGTGGATGGATACCGGCCGATCTGGTTCGACCTGGGACAGGCCAACGAGTATGGATCGAAGTATTCCGGCGGTCTCGGAACGTATACCGCCAAGCATCGTCCCCTGGCTGTTTATGCCCCTGAGGTGAATAAAACGTTCTTCGTCTACGGGGGTACGACCCAAGCGGATAAGAGACATCTTCTGGCCATGGTCTCTTATTTTGACCACGAAACACACCTTGTTCCCAAACCAACCGTGGTTCACGACAAAAAGGGAGTGACCGATCCCCATGACAATCCAAGCATCGCGATTGATGAAAGGGGGCATATTTGGATTTTTGTCAGCGGTCGGGCCAAGAATCGGATGGGATATAAATATCGCAGCCGAAATCCTTTTGACATTAACGATTTCGAACAGCTCAGCGAAGAGGAATTCACCTACCCGCAACCCGTTTGGATTCGGGCAGCGGGCTTCGTTCTCCCCTTCACCCAGTACACTCATGGCCGGGAACTGTATTGGAACACCTATGATGCAAAAAATGACTCCTGGAGCGAAGTGAGGAAGTTGGCCGGCATGGGCGGCCATTACCAGATGACCTCCGGAAGGCATGGGAAAGTAATCACCGCCTTTAACATGCACCCGGGCGGCATTGTCGATCAACGAACGAATCTGTATTTTCTTCAAACCGCCGATTTTGGGCAAACCTGGCAAACGATTCAGGGGGAAACGATCTCTCCACCGTTGACCGATCCCAACGGTAAGGCTTTGATTCGCGATTATCGAAGCGAAAAGCGCCTCGTTTATCTGAAGGACATTAACTTTGATGCGGATGACAATCCCGTCCTTCTCTATATCACAGGCGGGTACCATCAGGCCGGCCCGGGAAGCGATCCTCGAATCTGGACCATTGCCCATTGGTCGGGCGGTCAATGGAACTTTTATGAAGTGACCCACTCAACCGCAAACTATGATATGGGATCGCTCTATATCGAGCTGGATGGAACCTGGCGCATCATTGCTCCCACGGAACCCGGCCCCCAGTACAATGGAACCGGGGGAGAAGTGGCGATGTGGATCAGCAGCAACCAGGGCGTGAGTTGGAAGAAGATCAAGAACCTGACCCATCGAAGTCAGCGCAATCATGGCTATGTGCGTCGTCCGGAGAACGCGCATCCCGACTTCTACGGCTTTTGGGCAGATGGGAATCCGGATCGATTCTCGATCTCCTATTTGTACTTTACCAATCAGTCGGGAAGCGGCGTCTGGCGCCTGCCCTATGAGATGAGCGACGAGTTCGCCCAACCTTGCCTTATACCGCCCAACAGCCTGAAGTGAAACCGGATCGCTTGGAGAAGACGATGTTCATAAGACGTTTGGGATCGATTTGCCTTTTGCTTTTTGTCCTGGGTTCCAGCTGCGGCACTCTGGAGAAATCGGTCAAAGTTACAACCGGAAAAACCAAAGCTTTTAAAGTATATAAATTTGACTTTGGCCTGGCTCGGGTTGCTGAAGAGTATATCGGTGTCACTCACCAGGACGACTATGATGCAGAGAAAGGCTATGGCTGGACCGTCCGGCCGCAATTCGTCAGGGATCGGGGCAAACCGAACGATCTTTACAGGGATTTGATTTACAGCAATCAACCCGCCAAGTTTCGAGTTGCCCTGGCTCCCGGACTTTACAAAATTACTTTTGTTGTTGGCGATTTCGACTATGGGAATCATTCCCTCAAGGTTGAGATCCCTCAAGCGGCAATCGATCTGCCTCTACTTCATCCCCGTGTGGGAGAATTTCTTCGCCTCTCCGGGGGAATCGATCTCAATGCCGATATTCTGGAATTGCAATTTGATTCGCCCCGCCAGAATTGGGTACTCAACGCTCTATTGATTGAACCGGTTTTAGAGATGGAGGAGGTGAAAGTTACCAACGAAACCTTCAAAGCGCCACCGGGCTGGGAGGCTATCGCGGCCTGGCCGAATCCGGTCCAGCCGCTCGTCAAGCGTTTCAGAAAAGACCGGAGAGAAGTGAACGACTTCCAGCCAACCGGCCTTTCAAAAGAAGACTACCTCAAGGTCATCCAAGGGAACGTGGACTTCTTCAAAAACCATCAAAATGAAAAGGGTGCGATTATCGATCCCTATAAAAAGGTGGAATATCAATATGCCACTCCCTGCTTCGCACTGGCTGCCGCCACCCTGGTCACCCAAGCGGATCGAGTCGACCTCCTCGAACCGGCCGCCAAGGCAATGGACTGGGCCGTCTGGACTCTCAGCCGGGGGAAGGCCGCGAATCATCATGAAGACTTTTTCTCACCCCAGATCGCCCATGCCCTGCCCCTGCTTCGCCCCCTCGTGGACGTCGAGCGCTATCGCCGGTGGGAAGAACATCTTCGGACATTCGATCCTGATGCCGTTTATCGCGCCGCCCCCGGAGGAGGAAACTGGAATGTGGTGGCCTTAAGCGGAGAGGCCTTATTTTATCTCATGGATTTGCGGGACAATCCCGATTATATTGAACGCTGCATCGCGGCTCAGGGCCGTTCTTTTAACTCGCCCTGGGGACTCTACACGGAAGGCCCCATGCCCTACGATCATTTCCCCCGGATTTGGGCGGCCGATATGTTGGCAAAGGGGTACCGGGGAAAGCAAACTCCTTTGCTGGATGAGGTTCTCGATCGGGGGGCCTTGACCAGCCTCTTCATGCAGTCCCCCACCGGGGAACTGCCGGCCGGAGGCAGAAGCGCCCACCATCAATGGAATGAAGCCGAACAGTGTGTCACCTACGAAATTTACGCAGCCAAAGCAAAAGCCTCGGGAGATCGGGAGATGGCCGGCGTATTTAAGCGAGCCGCGCATCTGGCGCTTCATTCCATCACGCGGTGGGTTCGTCCCAGTGGGGAGTTGTGGATCGTCAAGAATCGGGTCGATCCTTCCCGGTTTCACGGTTATGAGGGCTATTCTTCTCACTCCCAGTACAATCTTCTTGCCATGGCGATGCTTTCGATTGCCTATGAACAGGCTGCAAAAACAGAGGATATTCCAGAGACGCCCGCACCCGCCGATGTGGGCGGTTTTGTTTTTCAGCTTCCTCAACCCTTCAATAAGGTATTTGCCAACGCGCGAGGGTATTACCTCGAGATCGATTACGGCGCTGACTTGAACTATAACGCAACCGGTCTGATTCGGATTCACAAAAAGGGATTCGATCCCCAGTTGGGCCCCAGTGACGCGATTACCCGTTTGAATACCTATCGTTTACCCGAAAGACCGAAAGCCATCGCTGCGATTGGCCCGGCCTGGAAGAACCGCGAGGGAAAGTGGATTTCGCTGGCTGAATTCGGTCGATCCCGCCATCATGAAAAATTTGACCGGACACCCACCGTAGAACTATCCAATATCCATGCGAGTGCGAATCGAGTGACGTTCCAATTGACTTATGAGCAGGATTTTGAGGGCCCCACCCGAGTGGTGGAAGCCTATACCGTCACGCCCGATTGGGCTGAGTTGGAGGTGACCTTAGAGGATTACGATGGCTCCATGCGGTTGATCTGGCCGGTATTGGCCGACAACGGCGAAGAGTCCACAGCAGTCAAAGTTGAAGATTCAAAAGTATTTGTTTCTCTGGCGGGGCAGACCCAAAGTTATGAAGCGATTGGGGCTGATCAGATCCGGGTTCAAGAGGAAAAGCAAGGTTTCCGCAATGGGTGGGCTCGGCTTGCGTTTGCAGATTATTTCTCGTCGGGGAAGGCAACCCTGCGCATTCAACCGGTTATGAAATCGAAATAGCCATTCGCCGCACCAAGGTTCATCCTGTCTTTTACGAAGAGAGCCTCATATCCCGACACTTGAAATGGGTTGTAGGTTTGGTTCTTCTTGTTCTTTATCTCCCCGGAAATGTCTTAGAGCGGTTCTCGAAATAATTGTCCAAATGAAACACGAAAGGCGGCGATAAACCTCGCTCCCCCTTACGAAGGGGGAGCGAGGGAAACGGACAAAACTTTCGAGAGATACTCTAGAGAAATCAAAAACAGAAACCATTTTGCTTTTAAGTTCTTCATATTATGGAAGTAGTTTAAGGTGATACGATGAGAGAACTTAAGCATGGATATCAATCGAGAATGCCTCCTAATTAACATTCCCTCTCATTAAACGAATTAATCATCATTGTGGAGGATTTGGCGCTGAGTTATGATAATAATGCCGGCGGTCCCCTTTGCGCCTAGGCGTGAAACAACTTTTTCTCACGCAGAGCCCGCCGAGAACGCAGAGAAATATTCAAACACTGCTTTTGGTTATGCCTTCAAGGAGGGGATCGCATGGCATCCAGGAATTTCATTCGGGGATCGATAAGGGGCGGCTTTGTCTTCTCGCTGGGTTGCTTCTTTCTTCTTTTCCTCAGCAACCATTCCTTCAGCGCAACGATTCTTGTGCCGGATGATTACGCCACGATCGAGGCCGCGATTGACGCGTCTGGCATGGCTACTACTTGCAGCGATACGTCGGACACGCCCCGGGAACGGTCGGAGAGCGGCACTACGTGGGCGACCGAGAGTCAAATCTTTTGCTGAATCTCAGATCGAACGTTCTGGCGATGCTCGAGGAGGAGATCGCGACATGGCCGGCCCCACCGGGAACACAGGTCCTCCCTGGGCCGAGGCTCATGAAACAGGCGTGAGATCATGGTGCTTAGAAAGGTTTTAGAAAGGTGGACCGGATTTGGCCTGTCCGAGCGAACAAAAAGGCCACCTGGAGTCTTATTCCAAGTGGCCAAGAATCAATCAGTTCAAGTTGGTCGGGGCGACTGGATTTGAACCAGCGACCCCCTGAACCCCATTCAGGTGCGCTACCAGGCTGCGCTACGCCCCGATCTTACAAACTGCAGTAACAGAGAATGATTGGTACCAAATTGAAGCGCCCTTGTCAAGCCCCGGCTCCCCTGCCCTGAGGCGTCCCCGAGCGGCCCGCATTCGCCCCCGGCGCATCCTGCGCGCCCTCAGCCGAGCTTGTCCAGAATCATTTCGGCCGCCTTCTTGCCCGATTTCAGCATCCCGCCGAAAATGGGTCCCATTCTCGGCAGGTTGTGAAAGGTGCAGACCGACATTCCGGCCAGGAAAAGGCCGCTGTAAACCTCGCCGGTTTTGGCGACAACGCCCTCTTCCGCGGCCACAACGTCCATCGCTCCCTCGCCAAACTCTCCGGGATGGAATCCCGGCACTTTCTTGTGCAACATGCGAGCGATACAGGCCTCGTGACCGGTCGTGTCGATGACGAACTTCGAACTGATCATATACGGATCGGCGGGAATATGCCCCATATTCAATCCCGTACTGTTCAACACCAATCCTTGAATCCGCCCGTCGATCAGGACCACGTCCTCGGCTTCCACCAGGTTAAAGACCCGCGCGCCGGCCCGGGTCGCCTGATAGGCCAGTCCTGTGGCAAACTGGATGGAATCGGCCACAAACAGGTCTTCGTACGGTTCACACTCGACCCCGACTTCATCCAGGATTTCGCGATCTTCCACCACCACCCGGTTGTATCCGGCCGCACCGCCCCAAATGCCCCCGCCGATGGACAGCCGCTTTTCGAACACCACGGTTTTCACACCCCTCTTGGACAGATAGTAAGCGGCGGTCAGCCCGGCCGGGCCGCTGCCGACAATCGCCACGTCGCCTTCCAGACTATCGAGCAAGTGCTCCATATAACGCTCGATGATCGCTCTCGAAACCTGTATTTCCTTCATTGATTTCACTCCTTCAGCCGAACCGGCTCTCAGCCAATCTCCCCTCGTTGCAGGAAACTCGACACAATAGAAGTATTGTAGGCCAAATCGCCCCCCGGGGTAAAGCCCCTTCTCTTCGCCCATCGGTTTTGGCTCTCGGTTTTGTCGCTTGACCCTTCGTCGCGGCGTGCTAGTCTAATCGGAGATCCTATACAGTGCATGGAGAAGATGATGAACGATCCGAGAATTCCCGTCTATCGCGAGGCGGCCCTTGCCATGACGAAAGGCCGGTTCCAAGTCGACATCCCGATCGGCAACGAGGACCAGGTGGCCCAGCTGGGCAAAGCGCTTGTGGACTTGAGGCAAACGCTGGAAAAGAGGTTTTCCGAACTGACCACACTGTGCAAAATCACCGAGCAAATCAACGCCGGTGTGGTGCTCGACGATGTTCTCAACCAAGTCTATGAAACTTTTCAGCCGATCATCCCCTATGATCGCATCGGGCTGTCTCTGCTGGAGAATGAAGGACGCCAGGTCCGGGCTCGTTGGGTCCGCTCGGAAAGCCCGGCAACCCATCTTCCCATCGGCTATGAAGCCCCGCTCGAGGGAAGCAGCCTTCAGCAGATCATCGATTCCGGGCGGCCCCGGATTCTCAACGATCTGGAAGCCTATCTGGAAGCCCATCCCCAATCGCATTCCACGCGCCTGATTGTTAAAGAGGGCGTCCGCTCCAGTTTGACCTGTCCCCTGGTGGCGAAAGGGAAACCAATCGGATTTCTGTTTTTCTCAAGCCGGGAGCGCGAAACCTACAAGGACGTTCACGTGGGCGTTTTTAACCAAATCGCCGGGCAATTATCCGTGATCATCGAGAAGGGCCGCCTCTATCAGCAACTGATCGAACTGAACGATCTCAAAAACAAGTTCCTCGGAATGGCCGCTCACGACCTGCGAAATCCGATCGCCATCATCAAGGGCTATTCGGGGCTGTTCCTGCAAGACTTGCTCGGCGCCATCCCCGATTCGCAACGCCAGCTGTTGGAAAAAATCGACAAGGCCTGTGAAACCATGTTGGCGCTGATCAACGATCTTCTGGACGTCAGCGCCATCGAATCGGGACAACTGAAACTGGTCGCGGAGGAAACCGATCTATCTCAATACTTGAGCGAGTGGCACGCGATGAACCGCCCGCTTGCCGCCGCCAAGTCGATTGACCTCCAGCTCGCGCTTCAAAAGCCGCTTCCCAAGGTCGCCATCGACCCGGATCGAATCAATCAAGTGATCAACAATCTGGTCACGAACGCCATCAAGTTCTCGCATCCCGACACGACGGTGACCCTGGGCGCCAAGGCGGCAGAGAGCGAAGTCGAAATCTTTGTCGCCGATCAAGGCCAGGGAATCCCCCAGGAGGAAATCCCCAAGGTCTTCAAGGCGTTCAGCCGCACGAGCGTAAAGCCCACGGCCGGGGAATCCAGCACCGGCCTGGGTCTTGCCATCGTCAAGAAAATGGTCGAGGCGCATGGAGGGCGAATCTGGGTGGAGAGCAAAATCGGCGCAGGCTCCACTTTTACCTTTTGCCTGCCGATTCTGTTTGAATCGTAATGTCGATCGTATGACCAGCGGTCTTAGATTCTTCCCGATTAGACAAGGAACGATCCGCCGCACCCGGTCCCTTACTTTAAGGGGATGCTCTTCAGAAACGCCTCGTTGGTGGGATATTTCTGGAGCTGCTCCAACATCAATTCCATCGCTTCCTTTGGATCGCGATCCGCCAGCGCTCGTCGCAGTTTTGCCAGCCGCCGAATGGCTTCCGCCTCATACAATCGCTCTTCTTTCCGGGTTCCACTGGCTGTCAGATCGATCGCGGGAAACACCCGCCGGTCGGCCAGCGAGCGGTCGAGCACAATCTCGCAATTACCGGTACCCTTGAACTCCTCGAAAATCACCTGATCCATGCGCGAACCCGTGTCGATCAAGGCCGTGGCGAGAATGGTCACCGAGCCGCCCCCTTCGATGTTCCGGGCCAAGCCGAAAAACCGCCGGGGAATCTCCATCGACCCGGCCTCGAGGCCGCCGGAGAGAATCCGCCTCGACGTCCGGCTGCGCCCTCTCCGGTTGCGCACCGAGGCTGGATCCGCCTGGTTGAACGCGCGGCCCATGCGCGTCAGGCTGTCCACCAGCACCACCACGTCCCGGCCGCACTCGAGATCGACGCGAATGTGCGCCAGCGTCAGCTCCGCCAGATCCACATGCTGTTGCATGCTCTGGTCGCTTGTGCTGGCGAGCACCTCAGCGTCCACCCCTCGGCGAAAGTGGGTCACTTCCTCCGGCCGTTCATCGATCAGTAATACGATAATGCGTGTCTCGGGATCGTCCCGGCGGACCGACCGCGCCACGTCCATCAAGAGCATGGTCTTTCCGGCCTTGGGAGGCGAGACGATCAAGCCCCGCGTGCCTTTGCCGATCGGCGCGATCAGATCCACGACGCGCATGCTCAAGCTGTCCGTGCAAGCCAGGTGAAACCGCTGGCAAGGATCGATCGCCACCAAGTCGTCAAATCGAGGGCGCGATAGAAAAGCTTCCCGATCAAGGCCGCAGATCGAGTCCGCTGCAATCAACTCGGTTTGCCTCCCCGCTCTTCGCACCGGGCCGGCTACCGTTGCGCCTTCGACCAGGCCGCAATCTCGAACCAGGGGCGGCGGCACGACAACGTCCCCCGGCCCGGGGACAAACGACCGCGCTGGATCGCGCAGCACGCCTCCGCCCCGCTCCGCCAGTTTCAGCACTCCACTGACAACGTCCGACATAAATCATCCTTTCCAGCTGACGGTGATCGACCTGTCAAGCCCATCTGACAGGAACGCTTACTCCATCTCCCACCCATGCATCGCCGCTCCGGACAATGGATACAGAAGGTATGGCTCGCGGAGCGTCAGAAAAGACTGCAAATCCGCTTGCCATCCGGCGATGATGGCGTCCACGCTCTCGGTCTTGATGCGTTCATGCAAATTCTCGACTCCCATCAGAGTGGAGGCATAGGAGGTAATGGTCACCTCGGAGGGATAGAGTTCATAGACTGTTTTCAAGACCATCATTCCGGTGCGCACCGGCTCGAAGCGATCCCGGTCCAGCACGTGGACCTGAACACCACCGCAAAACTGACCGGCCCAATTATCAAAGCTGGGCTGAAAGTAAGCCGGGCGAAAGCGGCAACCGGGCAATTCCAACTCATTCAGCCGGGCGGCAAGCGTCACGCCGTCGATGAAAGGCGCGCCGATCATTTCAAAGGGCCGGGTTGTGCCCCGCCCTTCACTCAGATTGGAGCCTTCAAAAATACACATGCCCGGATAGACCGTGGCCGTGTCAATCGTCGGCATATTCGGCGAAGGGAGCACCCAGGGCCACCCCAGGGATTCAAAAGACTGCTCCCGCTTGTACCCGGGGATCGGGATAACTTCCAGAGTCACCTGGGGATCCATCCAGGCTCCGTTCACAAGGCGGGCCAGTTCCCCGGGCGTCAATCCGTGGCGGGTCGGCACGCCGAACGGCTGCCCCGGCCAAACGCGACCGACTAAGCCTGCGTTGAACGGGATCGGTGCGCCCTCCACTTTGTGCGCCCCGATCGGATTCGGCCGGTCGAACACAATGAACGCCACGCCGCTGTCCGCCGCGGCTTCCATGGCGTGCGTCATGGTCCAAACGTAGGTGTAAAAACGGACGCCGACGTCCTGGATGTCAAAAACCAGTACATCCACGTTCTCCAGCTGCTCCGGCGTCGGCCGGTAGCGCGAGCCGTAAAGCGAATAGACCGGCACGCCGGTGACCGGATCGATATAATCGTCAAGACTGCCTCCCGCCTGCCGGTCCCCGCGCAGGCCATGCTCCGGGGCAAAGAACGCCACGAGAGTGCTCGCGGTGCTGGAGTGAATCCGATCGGCGATCAGATTCAATTGGGTGTCCACTCCCGTCGGATTCGTCAAAAGCGCCACGCGCTTGCCCTCCACGGCCGTGAGAAGCGCCTGAATCTGCATCTCAAATGCATCTTGAGCCGGTTCAGCGGCGGCTTCCCCCGGCAACAGACACAGGCTCAAAACCATCATACTCACAACCGCGAAGGACGCCGTAATCACCGATTTTTTCATGGCGGGTCTCCTTTATAAAGCTCCCTGAGTCTGCACATCCGGCCCTCCATTATTCACAAATTCGGCGGGAGGGCAAGCCGTCGAGCGGTTCTTTAGTCCGGCGGCGTCCACCGAGACAGGCCGAATCGGTCTCGATAGGCGTTCACCATGGCGGCATAGTTGCTCGGCAACACGCTCGCCGTGATCGCATTGCCGGCGGTAAAGATATGTCCGCCCCGCCCGCGGCCGGCTTCCAGGCATTCCAGCGTCTGCCGGCGGACGTTTTCCTGCGAGCCGAAGCTGAGCACGTTGCCACAGTCCATATTCCCGTAGAAGGTTATCCGGTCGCCGTAGCCCCGCTTGAGACGGCGCAGATCCATGCCCGCGTGCCGGTCGATCTCAATATAGCCGTCGACCCGGCATCCCAGAAGAAAATCCTCAATCACCGGCCAGAGATTGCCGTCGCTGGCATTGACGGCGTAAGCGCCTCGGGCGTGAATTCTCTTCGTCAAGATGCGAATCTCAGGGACAATGAATTCCCGATAACAATTTGGCGAAATGAGCGGACGGTTCCCGGCGAAATCGCCTCCAACACCGATTTGCTCAATGCCCAGCGCCAGATACTTTTCAATATACTGAAGCGAACGCCGAGTCGCCAATTGGAAATGTTCCCGCGCCACGGCAGGCTCAAGCAACATCGTCTGCATCAGCGCGGTGTCCGTCCAGACGCCGTGCTCATAGGCCGGAGCAAAAAGGGGAAGGTCGATCCCCCGCCGGCGCATGCCGTCCTGGAGGCAGCGGTAGACGAGAAACCGTTCGTCTTTCAGCGGCTCCGCTCGTTTCCACCGCTGGTTTCTCCGGCGCAATTGTTCGACCGGATCGTCCCCCGGTTTCGGCTCCAGAGCCTCCGGCGCCGGTTCCGGCAAAGGATTCGGAAGCACATAGAGTAAATCGTGTCCGAGGTTCTCGGCAAGGTCCAAGCGATCGGCGGCCATCTGGCGAACCGCGCCTTCCCAACCTTTCGCCTGTTGAAGCATCGGCCAATACTCGGGATTCTCGGCAAAAGGCCGTCCGAGAATCCGTTCCGCCAGCGGCGGCAAGAGCACGTATTCAAAAATCGGCGTGCGATCCGGCGCTTCATGGCGCAACGCCGCTTCCACTCGCTGTCGGGAAGTCATTCCCATGGCTGGTCCACCAAGCCGCCGCCCGGCGGTTGTTCGCCTTTGGCGGCCAAGGCGCTTCCGCGCATAAAGAACCGGGCAAGGAATCCCTTGCCCGCGTCCTGGCTTTTATAGCAGCGGGAGTCCCCGGCACGATACATCGGCGGGATTCCGGTGTTTCGCTTTCAATGCGTTCACTCAAGAAACTCAGGAATCTTTGAGCTTGGCTTTGAGCGTCGCCACCAGAGTCTTCGGATCGATCGGTTTCTGGAAAATCCCCGCCAGGCCCAACTGCCGGGCGTCGAGATTGTACCGCACAGTATCGCCCGCCGAGCTCAACATGTAAACCGGTCCCCCAAAGCCCGATTCTTTCAGCTTCTGAGCGATCACGCTTCCGGAATCAACGTTTTCCATCATCAGATCGACAATAATTGCGTCAGGTTGAATCCGCTCGGCGCTCTTGAGCCCCTCCTCGCCGTTGGCCGCCTCACCAACGGCATACCCTTCCGACTCGAGGACGATGCGCAGAGCGGCCCGAATGTCGGGATCATCGTCGATCGTTAAAATCGTTTTCTTGCGTGTGCTGTTTGAATCCATCCTTTGCTCCTTCCACGCCCGTATCAGCAATTGAACGAAAGCCAGTGCGTCTTCGAGATGATCCTGAGCCTTTCGAGTCAGCCCCTCGAGCATCTCGAACTCGTAGCCGCGAATCTCCAGTACCCAGCCTTCCGGTCGAGCGCTGAAATGATCCTCGCAAATGGCCAGAATCGATTCCGGCGAAACCGTATGGCTCGTGAACGTAATCGTTGAAGCGGGTGAAATCCTCCGGATCGTCCACGGCGGCGGAGCGGCCTTGCTGGCATCCACGAAGAGGACTATCTCGTGCTGCGCCGCATCGGCGGCATCCTCGATGTTCAGCTGATAGTCCGCGTCGACCGTGACGTCCGGCAGCCCCAGCGCCTCAATGCGTTCCGCCAGCGCCGGGCCGAGCCCGTCATCCTGCCGGCCGGGATTGCCATAACCTAACAGCAGGATTCGCCGCAAGGCCCCGGTGTTCACCCGTGATACTTCTCATCCAGAATGGTTCCATCCGCACCGACCAACTGAACCTGAAGCCGCATCTGTCCCAGCGCGTGGGTTGCGCAGCTCAGGCAGGGATCGTAAGCGCGGATCCCAACTTCAATGTGATTCAGAAGGCCTTCCGTGATATCCGTTTTGCCTTCCAGATGCTGCTTGGCGATGACCTGTACCGCCCGGTTCATTGCCTCATTGTTATTCGTCGTCGAGACAATCAGGTTCGCCAAGACGATCTGATCCGTCTCCGGGTTGACTTCGTAGTGATGGAACAGCGTCCCTCGGGGCGCTTCGAGCCAGGCGACGCCCCGCTCCCGCCGCCGGCCGGTGGCCACCAAGTCGTTTCCCTGAAGGTCGGGATCGTTCAGCAATTCTTTGATTTTTTCCGCGGAATGCAACGTTTCGATCATCCGGGCCCAATGATAAGCCATCGTCGAATTGATCGGCTTGCCGCCGCCCAGCGCCATAAATTCCTGGCGTTCCTTCTCGGCCAACGGCGAGTCGATAAAATCGCAATTGTTAATCCGAGCCAACGGCCCCACGCGATACCAGCCCTTTTCCTTGCCGAGCGACTTGATGTAGGGAAACTTCATGTAGCTCCAGGGTCGCACTTCTTCGCGAAGGTAGTCCAGGTAATCCTCCGGCTTCACCTGATCGAAAATGAGGTTGCCCTCGGCGTCCTTGGCGCGTAGAGAACCGTCATAAAGGTCGAGGCAACCGTCCTCGCGAACGATGCTCACGTGGTTGGAGTCGAAACTGCCGAAGGCCAGCAGAAAATCCATGTTGTCTTTGACGACCTTTTTGCACAGTTCCAGTCCCTCGACACTCCACTCGATCATGGTATCGGCGTCTTTCAGCAGAAAGTCGCGTTCTTCGATGCTTAGATTCTTATTCATCCCGCCCGGGATCGAACTCGTGCCGTGGATTTTCTTTCCCGACGTGGCTTTGATGACTTCCTGGCCGTATTTGCGCATCAGAACGGCCTTCTTGCCGACCTCGGGGTACGCCGCGATGACGCCCAACACGTTACGCTTTTCCACCGGCGAGTCGAAACCGAACAGCAGGTCCGGCGAAGCGAGGTGAAAGAAATGCAGCGCATGCGACTGGAGCGTCTGGCCGTAATGCATCAACCGCCGCATCTTCTCCGCCGGGGGGGGGATTTTGCCCTCCGCGCCGACGATGACGTCCATCGCCTTCGAGGCGCAAAGATGATGGCTCACCGGGCAAATCCCGCACAGCCGCTGAACGACCACCGGCGCTTCCCAGTAGAACCGCCCTTGAATGAATCGTTCGAAACCGCGGAACTCGATGATGTGGAACCGCGCCTGCTCCACCTTCCCCGCTTCGTCCATGTGAATCGTGACTTTGCCGTGTCCCTCGACCCGAGTCACGGGATTGATCACGAGCTTTCGTTTTCCGTTTTTCGAAACTGTAGCCATTTTTACTTTGCCTCCGACCGGTTCAGTCGTATTTAATCAATTCGTACGGCAATCCCACGTCCTTGCCCGTCAATAACGCCGTCAAGGCGGCCCAAATTGTATCGGCCGACGGCGGACACCCGGGCAGAAAGTAGTCGATCTTGACCACCTCGTGACAAGGATAGACCTTGTCGAGCAGGATCGGGATATCGGGATCGTTTGGAATCAGCCCCTCGCCCTTGACGATCGTGGGACCCTTCAAGTAGGCCTCTTCGAAGCATTCCCTGAGAGGCACCGTGTTTCGCATCGCGGGAACGCCGCCGGTGATGGCGCACTGGCCGACCGAAATAAGAATCTTACAATATTTGCGAAACTCCCGCAGCCATTCAACGTTTTCGTCGTTGCTGATTCCCCCTTCGAGCAAGCCGATATCAACCGGACGCGTAAACGTCTTTATGTCATTAATGGGGGATTTGTCGAACTCGATCAGTTCGGCCAGTTCCAGGATCCGTTCGTCGATGTCGAGCAACGACATATGGCACCCAAAACAGCCGGTGAATGGAGCGGTCGCAACAAGTGGTTTGGACATGACTCAACCCTTTCTCGTTTTCACCCTATTCCTTTTCAATCTCGGAACCGATGGGCTTATGATCGTAAGTGCGTTGACCAACTGGAGTCTGATACCCTTTTCGTTTCACCATCAGACAGCCGGTCGGGCAAATCTCGGCGGCGCGATCGGTCACGGCCAAGCCGCTTTCCGAAAGCGAATGCTCGCCGTCGACGGCAATACGCTTGTCAATCCCCCGCCCTTCGAAACCAAACGCAACCTTATGATCCACTTCGCGAGAGGCTCGCACACACCGACCGCAGAGAATACAGCGATCCCGGTCGACGTAGATGTCTTTGTGCGAAGCGTCCAGATCCCGCCTCCGGCGCAAATAAGGCATCGTCGGCGCCAGCAGACCGAGCCGATACCCCATCGCCTGCAGTTCACAGTTTCCGCTCGCCTCGCAGGAGGGGCAATAATGATTGCCCTCGACGAACATCATCTCGATGATGTTGCGCCGCAGCAGGTTCAATTCCTCGGTATCGTTCTCAATCACCAGGCCCTCGCTGACCGGGAACGTGCAGGAGCTCGTCGGACGGCCGTTGACCTTGACCGTACAAACTCGGCAGTGCCCGCCCGGCGGCAGATCCGGATGGTAACACAGCCGCGGAATATAGATTCCCGCCGCGTCCGCCGCTTGAAGAATCGACTGGCCTTCCTGGGCCTGAATCTCCTGGCCGTCAATGATAATCGTTACGGTTTGCTCGCTCATACGTGCTTTTCCTCCAGCTCGGGTTTTCTGCCCGTGATCGCGCAGGCTTCCTCGAGCGCCTTGGACAGATCGAAGGCCGGGATGAAGTCGTCCGGCTTGAGTCTTTCCTCGTACAGCGAGGAAAAGTTCTGCAAGGTGGACAGAATGGGATTTGCCGCCGTTTGGCCGAGACCACAACGGCTCATCGTCTTGACCGTGTTGGCGATGCTTTGAAGCTGCTCCAGGTCGCCGCGCGTTCCCCGGTCCTCAAGAATCTTATCCATTTTCTTCAACAACAACGTAGTTCCAACGCGGCAGGGCACACACCACCCGCAGGACTCTTCAGCGAAAAACTCGGTGAACTGATACATGCACTCGAGCAGGTCGCGTTGCGGCCCGAAGATCATGACCGATCCCCCGGTCGGCAAGTCCTCGAAGGAAATGCTTCGGCCGAAATCCTTCGGCGCCAGGCACTGCCCCGAAGGGCCGCCCATCTGGACCGCTTGCGCGTCTTCGGCTCCGACCGCTTCCAGGATTTTCTCCACCGTGACGCCGTATTCCACTTCGAACACGCCCGGGTGCTTACAATCGCCCGAGACACTGAGCAGCTTGGTGCCGGTTGAATCCTTGGTGCCGATTTTCGAGAACCAATCGGCGCCTTTCTCCAGAATGCGGGCCGCGCAACAAAGCGTCTCCACGTTATTGACCGAAGTGGGCTGGTTGCGGTAGCCCTTTTGAACCGGAAACGGCGGACGGTCCCGCGGTGCACCCCGCTTGCCTTCCAACGACTCGATCAACGCCGATTCTTCACCGCAAACATAAGCGCCGGCACCGAGTTGAATGCGGATCTCGAAGTCCACGCCCTCCCGGCCGCAGAGATCTTTGCCCAACAGCCCCAAGCGGCGACGCTTGGCCAGCACATTCTCAAGATGGGGCAACAGGTATTCATATTCCGCCCGCAGGTACAAGAAGCCTTGCTTCGCGCCCACGGCGTAACCGGCCACCGTCATGCCCTCAAAAACCAGATCCGCCTGGGAAGTCAAAATGACCCGATCCTTGAACGTGCCCGGCTCGCCCTCGTCGGCGTTACAAATCACAAAATGCTCGTCTGCCTTCGCCTTGCGGCAGAAATCCCACTTCATCGCCGTGGGGAAGCCTGCGCCGCCGCGCCCGCGAAGCCGAGCCTTGTTGATCTCGGTAATGACTTCTTCCGGCGTACGGTTCACCGCCGCCCGCAGCGCCTCGCCGCGCTCCGATGGCGCAAAAATCACCGGACCCGGCTGCAACAGATTGTTGTCCACTTCCGCCTGCTTCAGGCTTTCGGGCCCTTTGCCACTACGGATCGCGGCCACAACTTTCGGCACATCTTCCGGCCTTAAGTTCGTCAACGGAACTCCATTGACCAGCGCCGCCGGAGCCTGATCGCTCATCCCGATGCAAGCGGTATACTTCAGCGAAATCGCGCCGTCCGCGCTGGTTTGTCCGAACTTGCAGCCGACCGCTTCTTCAAAGGCCTTGGCGATTTCGTCCGCGCCCTTCATCCGTTCCACGACCGCGTTGCACAGCCGGATCACCGTCTTGCCTTCCGGCTTGCGGGAGAAAAATGCGTAGAAACTCACCATATCCCGAACTTCCACGCGATGAATACCCAAGGCACTGTGGATACGCCCGATGGTTTCTTCCGAAAGATACCCCAACTTCGCGTGGGCGGTCCGCACAATGTCCATCAGACGAGATCGGTCTTTTCCAAACTGATCGACGATCTGCTTAATAATCTCCGCTTCAGTCATTCTATTTGCCTCCACCGGTGCTTCGGTTGCCTAACAGAATCAAAACCAGAACTCTCCTCAACGGGTACAAGGTTGATGACCAGAGAACTTCGGCGAGAGAGATCCGGAAATGCAAGACTCTGGTTGATCTCGTTCGATACTTCGATGATACTAATCGTGAGTTGTATCACGATACCTATCCCTTGTCAACCGGCCAAAATACATATTTTTCCACCGAAGCGCCGGACTCCAAAACCGCCGGTTCGGCTCCCGATCTATGCCTCCGCTTCCTTGCCCGCCGGCGCGTCAGGAGGACCGGCCGCGCCTGCCTGTTTCAACTGATAGCCCAATTCCGCCAAGCCCACCGAGATGTGTTCATGGCGCACGAGCACGGCCTCAGCCAGTTCCAGGTTTGTGCTGGCAAAGTTCCAAATTGCTTTCACGCCGGCGGCAACGGCGAAATCCGCGACTTCCTGCGCCGCGTCCACCGGGACGGTCAGAATGGCCATGCTCACACCCTGCTGCCTGACAACCAGCGGCAGCCGCTCCATTGGCAACACGACCAAATTGTCCCGCATCAAGCCGATTTTGACGGGATCGCAGTCGAAAAGGCCACAGATCTCAAGCCCGTAGCGGCTGAATCCCCGGTAAGAGGCCATGGCGCTGCCCAGCCAGCCGATGCCGATAATCACCGCCCGGTAGGTTTCGTCGAAGCCTAACACCTTTCGGATCGCGTCGGCCACTTCCGAGCACTTGAATCCCACCCGAGGGTATCCGCGCACGCCGATGGCGGCTAAATCCTTCCGAACCAGGGTGTCATCCATCTGCATCAGCCGGGCGATTCGAGTGCTGGTCACGGTATCGCCACAGCCATGCTCCTGCTGTTCCGTGACAAAATAGTAGTAGTGGACGAGTCGTTCCAGCAACGCGTGCCGAAGCCGCCCCAATCGCTTTGAACGTTCCATGGAGGAGCCCTTTGGTCATCGAGACTTCGCTTGAGGTCAACGGCGTTTGCAAAAAGTGGCTGCTGTTGAGGCTTGCTGAACGCTGCGGACGTATTCCCGGTTGGATACGACACTACTCGATTCGTGATAATCGGCACGATGTTAGCACAAGAAGACCGCGCAGGAATACCCTTTAATGAAAAAAAACAGTGGGCCGAACCCGGCCTCTACAACCTTTGGCATAGGGTTCGATTCAGTCGCGCATGGTTGCGCGATAGGCCATTTGGTCCTCATACATCCGATGAAAGACGCTGGACTTGCGCTCATGGTACTTCGCGACGTCTCCCGCCGCCGGTTGGATCACTTCCCCGGCGGCATTCATCGATCCCATGGCCTCGAGCACGCTTGAGAACGCGCCCGCGGCCACCGCGCCCAGAATCGCTGAACCGAGCAGCACCGCCTCGGGCTCCTTCGGCAGAATAATTCGACATCCGGTTACGTCGGCGTGTTCCCGCACGAACACCGCATTCTTTGTCCCTCCACCGCAGGCGAAGATCGAGTCGATCTGGTAGCCTTTCGAATTCATCTCCGAGATAATATGGCGCGTGCCGTGAGCGATCGCTTGAAGAACGGCCAGGTAGAGCAGGGCCAACTCGTCGGTGCTGTCCGACAGCCGCAGACCGGAGATCATTCCCCGAAGCGTCGGATTGGCCCGCGGTGATCGGTTGCCGTGAAAATAAGGCAGCACGTGCAGTTCCTCGGTCAGTCGCGCCGGGAAATCCACGCCCTCGGAAAGCGCCGCCAGTCGAAGGTTCAGCAGATCGTAAACCGTCTTACCTGAAGTGGCGGCCTCGCTCTTCAGCTCCGCCGCCCGGCGGTGTGAAAAGATCACGTGGTCGACCAGCGCACCCGTGGCCGACTGCCCCCCCTCGGTCAGCCACAAACCCGGAATCATCGCCGAGTAATAGGGGCCCCAAATGCCCGCAATGAACAAGGGCTCGCTGGACACGGCCATGTGACACGAAGAGGTTCCGCCGATCAACGCCAGGCGCTTCTGCATTTCTTCAGGACGCGGCGCCCCGCCGTCCAAAGGAGCGCCGATCAGTCCCAGCCCTCCGGCGTGAGCGTCAATAATCGAGACGCCCACGGCGGTCCCGGGCGCCAAGCCCAGCTCCCTCGCCGCCGCCGGCGACAAGCCCTCCCCCACCGGTTCGCCCATCGGACGCACGCAACGGCCGATTCGAGCGTATTGTTCGTCCACGAGATCGCCCAGACCGATCTGCCGCCAGTAGGAATCCTCCCAGCGGCCCACGCTGCCGGCGACGCGTTCCTTCTCGTGTCCGAGATAAGTCCACTTGCAAACCGTCGAGCAAAGCGAACGCGTGTCGACACCCGTCGCCCGGTAGGTCAGGAAATCCGGAAGGTCAAAAAATCGCGCCGTCCGAGTCCAACACTCCGGCATGTTTTCCTTGAGCCAAAGCAGCTTGGGGGATTCCATCTCGGGCGAGATGATCCCTCCAACGTACCGAAGAACCTCGTGGCCCCCTCGGTTAATTCGCTCTGCCTGCTCGATGGCGCGATGATCCATCCATACGATCACGTTCTGTTGATCGTCGCCCGTGGAACTCACGCTCACCGGACGATCGCTCGAATCAAGCGCAACCAACGAACAGGTGGCGTCGAATCCAACCCCGCCAATCGATTCGGGACGCAATCCCGCCTCCGCCACGCATTGTCGCACAACGCCGCAACAGGCTTCCCAGATGTTCTGGGAAGATTGCTCAACAAAGCCCGTCTCGGGCCGCCACATCTGGATTTCTTGCACCGCTGAAGCCAGCATTCTCCCCGAGGCGTCAAAGATCCCCGCCCGGGCGCTTCCGGTTCCAACGTCGATGCCGATGAAGTGCTTTTGAGGCTGATCCGTTGCCATCCTTCCCTCCTGATTGTCTTGAGAGTCTGTTGATTTTCGGATTCACTCCCCCGAATAGTGCACCACTGTCCGCCCCGGTTGTCAAGAAACCGCTTGCCGAGCCAAGAGGGCTCCCGACAGACGTTGGAGTAATCCTTTGGTTGACAAAGCCGAAACCTCTTGGAACAATGCCGGGCCAAATATGTCGGTCGGCTGTCTGCATTCGTACCCAGAACGGGAGATCGATCTGAAACCGGAGAGAAGAAGATGACGGCGAAACTCATTGACGGAAAACAAATCGCGGCACAGATTCGCGAGGGGATCAAAGCCGAGGTGGAGAGTCTCGTTCACTCCGGCAAACGCCCCCCGGGCCTGGGCGTTCTCCTGATCGGCGACAATCCCGCTTCGCGCTCCTACGTCACCATGAAGGAAAAAGCCTGCCAGGCCGCCGGCATCTACTCGGAAGAGCACACGTTGCCTTCCGAGATCGGCCAGGAGGAGGTACTGCGGCTAATCGCCCAGTTCAATCAGAACCCGAAGATTCATGGGATCCTCGTGCAACTCCCGCTGCCGGATCATCTGGACACAGAAAAAATTCTCAATGCGATCAGCCCGGAGAAAGACGTCGATGGATTCCACCCCTACAACGTGGGACAACTTTGGATCGGTCGACCGACATTCGTCCCCTGTACGCCGGTGGGCATCCTGGAACTGATTCATTCTACCGGCATTGAAATCAAGGGTAAGCGCGCCGTCATCGTCGGCCGCAGCAACATCGTGGGAAAGCCCACCGCCGCGCTCCTCATGGCCCAACACGCAACGATCACGATTTGCCATTCCCGCACGGCGGACCTGCCCGGCGAATGCCGCTCGGCCGATATTCTGATTGCGGCGATCGGCCGTGCGCGAATGATCCAAGGGGATTGGATCAAGCCCGACGGCGTCGTCATCGACGTCGGAATGAATCGAATCAAGGAAGGCGAGAAGAGCCGGTTGGCGGGCGACGTGGATTTCGAGGCGGCGAAAGAGGTCGCGGGCTTTATCACGCCCGTTCCCGGCGGCGTGGGGCCGATGACAATTGCTATGCTTCTCAAGAACACCCTCTCGTCCGCCCGCCGGGCGCAGGCTTAATCGATCGAGAAAAGGATGCCGATTCACTCAAGAGAGTGTAAATCGAAGCAAGAGAGTTCTTAAGTCCCAGGTCTTGCCTTCTCTTTTTCCAAAGCGTTTGCCTTTGGCGAGACTGCATCATCGAGTGCCAAGAGTCGAAAGGGAGTCAACCGATGCGAAAAAGTGCTTTTGCCAAAAAGATTTCTTCCCCGGGTGCGTTCAACGTGCTGGTGGAATTCACCTGCCCCGCAGGAGAGCCACCGAAGAAGCTGCTTGATTTTCTCTCCGCCTATGAACAACGCAAGCCCCGCTGGGACGGCATCGAGATCGCCGGCGTTACCGTGACGCAGAATCCAAGCGGAGCGGTTTCCGCCTCTCCCAGCGACGTGATCGCCCACGTTCAGCTGGCGGGCGGATTGCGCGGCCTGGAATACGTTCCTCACGTCAGCGCAAAGGGAATGAACCGCTCCGATCTCGAGACTTTTCTCAAAGGACTGACCTCGTATGGCGTGGAAAACTGTTTTGCCGTTACGGGCGACAAACCGATCGACAGCGCGCCGGTATTCGAAATGGACTCCCTGAACGTCCTCCAAATGATTCGCCAGATGAACGCCGAGGCCGTCCTCAAAGCCGGTCCCACCCAACCCGCGAAAACGCTCGGGACCGGCGCGGCGGTCGGACTGGCAAAATATGAAGAAGGTTCCTGCCTGCAACAACTCATTAAACTTGAGAAGAAGATCCTCGCCGGCGGCGCCGGATTTGTAATCACCAACCTCCTCTTCGACGCTCGCAAGGCGGAGGATTTCTTCCGTTACTTGCAGGAGCGCGAGATCGCTGTTCCGGTCTTCGGCAACGTCTTCTTCCTCCACGAACCGGCCGCGCGGCGCATGCTGGATGAAAATCTTCCGGGCGTTTACGTCAGCAACGAACTCTATGAGAAGGTCCGGGAGGACTCCTATGATGGCTATATCCTGCGAGCCGCCCAGCAGGTGGCCATGTGGCGCGACTTGGGAGCGGCCGGCGTCGACGTGGGCAACGTGGAGGACCTGGACTTGTTGAGCCGGATTCTGGACCAAGCCGTCGAGATCGGGTCGAGCTGGAGGGACAGCGTCGGGAACATTTCCTTTCCTCCCCCGATGGAGAATCCTTTCTACGTCTACGCCCAAGACGGACAACGCAGCCCGCTGCGCGAGCCCTCCACGCCGAAGAAACGATTGTTTATGAAGTGGATCCACAATCTATTCTTCGAACCCGGCTCGAAAGGCTATGAAGCGATCAAGTTCCTCTTTGAACGCTCTCAAAGCATTAAAGACGGAGAACGCCTGTTGTACGAGGCGACGAAGCTGATTGAATACATTGGGAAAAGCACCACGGCCAAGTGCCGCGTCTGTGGGGATTGCTACCTGCCGGAGAATTTCTTCGTCTGCCTGATGGGGGAATGCACCAAGGGACTGCCCAATGTTCCGTGCGGGGACTCAACCATCGACGGCCGTTGCGGCGTCGACCCGTCCCGGCCGTGCGCGGGACGCCTGGTTTACGACTCCGCCCTGGCTCTTACGAAAGAGATGTCTTCTCTCTATCAATTGGTCAATCCTCCGAAGGACCCGGAACTTAAAGATACCTCTTCGTTTCGCAGCTATTTCCTCCGGCTGGATCATCACAAGCACTCGCCCCTGATTCAGGTGGCGGAACTGCTGCACGCGACGTTGCCCAAGGTCAAGCAGGCCTTTGAGATTATCAAGTCAACGGACAACGGGTTCGAACTCGACAATCCGGGACTGGAATACCTGCGCCAAGTAGTGGAAGCACAGGCGTACTACCGGCCCGATTTTATCGACGCCAACATCGACGACGCCGGCGAGGGCGACCCGGAGCGGGCCGCCGAGTTGATGCGCCAGTGCGTTCGATTGATCGGGCAACACGGCGGTGGCGCGCCGCCCTGCATCGACAGCTCGGACGCCGCCGTCATCCGGGCGGGCTTGGAAGAATACTATCGCAGCCGGGACCTGCTGGCGCCCCCGCCGCTGATCAATTCCGCCAACCGGGAGCGGTGCGACTTCGTTTGGGACCTCCAGAAGATCGGATCGTTCAACATCGTTTATATGCTGATGGACAGCGCCGCGTCCGAAACGGGAATGGGCGGACAGGCCACAACGGAACAACTGGAGCAGGACGCGCTGCAGTTTTTCCACGAGGCCCGCAGCCGCGGCTTTGCAACCGGACAGATTTTCTTCGACACAACGGTTATTCCGCTCGCCGTCGAGTTCTCGCGCTACGACCAGCCGGGATTCAACTACGTGGCCATCGAGAGCATCCGGCGCATTATGAACAATCCGGAAATGAAGGGAGTCAACACGATCCTTGGCGTCACCAACCTGACGCGCGACTTTCCCCCGGGCCGGAAGATCGGCATCCTGCGCGCCTACATTCAAATTGCCATGGAGGCGGGTTTGTCGGCAGCCATTGTCGACGTCAGTCGCGAGTTCGGTTCGAAACCTCCGAACGATTCAGAGATCGTCGAGATCGTTCGCGCTTTCACCGGACAGGACGGCTCAACGGAAGCCTTCGACCGCATGCAGTCCGCTTACATGAAATACAAATCATTTGGCAT
>Ga0272444_10000540_pt1 | contig 39800 bp, 38 predicted proteins | sample SSMForm13_FD_201033 | JGI IMG/M metagenome (GOLD analysis project Ga0272444, IMG submission 201033) | Marine sediment archaeal communities from Little Sippewissett salt marsh, Falmouth, MA, United States - SSM-Form-13 | ecosystem: Environmental > Aquatic > Marine > Wetlands > Sediment ... | reverse complement strand
ATTTAATATATAGCTTGTTGGAAGTGGAACAAATAGAAATTTTCTCTTTCGAGTCATATGCATTATAAAAGGCGTTGCAATATCGAATTAAGAGATTATATTTCGGAAAATTTAGATTTGAATGGCGAAAATGAAAAAAATAATATCGATGGTTATCATAGCGGCCCTTTTCCTAATGTCCTGTGATAGGGGTTCCTCCGCAGATCCACCCGGGCCAAATGGCAACGGTGATGAGGGCATTAAATACGAAATTGTGGATGTCATCGACGGCGACACAATCGAGCTCGACGACGGTCAGCATGTGCGATTGGTGGGAATCGACACACCGGAGATGAACTTCGGCGGGACTCCCGAGCCGTGTGCGGTCGAGGCCACAAATTACGCAACGAGCATAGCGCTTCACGAGGATTGCTATCTCGTCTATAACACTTCTGTAGGCGATTCGATAGACCCCTACGGCCGCACACTCGCTTTTGTGCACATTCTGCCGGATAGCTCTTGCATGAATATCGAGATTTGCAGGGCCGGATGGAGCGAGGATTGGGATAGCTATCCTGTGCGTTCCGATTATGAGAGCCAATTCGAAACGGCCGAAGCCGAGGCCAGAGCCGCAGACAGAGGTATTTGGGACGAATCCGCAAATTGCGATTGAGGAGCGATATGGACGAAAATAGAATTAGAGAGATTGTCGATAACATAACGAGCGAATTTGGGATGCCCGATTCTCCTATCGTCGATGCCGACTGGAAAATGATGGAAGATGCCCGACGGGTTTTGGGCCTCAAACCCCATAGACCTCAATGTATTGCGCCGTTGATCGATCATACCGCTCTCAAACCCGGAACCATCGAAACCGAGATTCGCGCGTTGTGTGCCCAAGCTACAAAACACCGTTTCGCGAGCGTCTGCGTGAACCCATGTTGGGTTCCACTCGCCGCCGAGTTATTATCCGATACCACGCCGATGGTCTGCACGGTTATTGGTTTCCCGCTCGGCGCAAACGTCCCGGAAATCAAGGCGGAGGAGGGTGTGCGCGCGGTCGAGGACGGCGCGGAAGAACTCGATATGGTCTTAAATGTCGGAATGCTCAAATCCGGGCGATGGGATTATGTCCATGCCGATATTGCGAGCGTCGTCGAGGCTACAATGCCGATTCCGGTTAAAGTAATCCTCGAAACCTGCCTTCTTACCGACGAAGAAATCGTCCGGGCGAGTGCGATTTCGGCCTCTGCGGGCGCGGCGTATGTCAAAACAAGCACCGGATTTTCCACCGGCGGCGCTACCGAAAACGCGATTTCGCTTATGGCGAAGGCTGTAGGTGATAAGCTCGGCGTAAAAGCCTCCGGCGGCGTCGGCGATTTCGAAACCGTCGTAGTTATGTTCAAAGCTGGCGCGACTCGAATCGGCGCGAGTAAATCATTGGAAATTATCGCCGAATGAAGATCAAGTTAATCTATATCGGTAAAGTGGGCAGTGTTTTCGCCGATGGGATAACATGTTATCTCGACCGCCTTGCCCACTACTGCGATGTCGAAACGGTCTCTATGAAAGAGGCAAAAAAACTCCCCCCAGAAAAGACCGTCGAAACCGAAGGCGCGCGAATCCTGAAAGCTCTCGAAGGCGAACATTGCTTCGTCGCCCTCAGCGAAGACGGGCAAAAAATGCCGTCGGTGGAGTTCGCAAACTGGCTCTCCGTATCGCGGACTTATACCAGCACAATCACGTTTGTTATCGGCGGCGCTTTTGGCCTATCGAAAGAGGTTAAAGACAAAGCCGACCTCGTTCTCGCACTTTCCCACATGACTTTCCAGCACGACCTCGCCCAATTAGTTTTGCTCGAACAACTCTACCGAGCAATGACAATAATGCGTGGCGAAAACTACCACAAATAGGCGCAAAACGCTAATTTCCATAGGGAACGGTGCAATGTCCGAGACGCGCGGCGGGTTCTCCGAGGATTACACCGCGAAGTCCTACGAGAACGTGGAGGCATTCGAGTTCCGCACCGTTTTCGGATGGCGCTATTACAATCGAAAACCTAATAACCGCACGAGAGGAGGTGAGGTTCTCAAATACAATCCAGCTGGAACTCTTCCGAATCATAGTCTTTTCTGGGGAGTAACGAGTTCCTGTTCGAGTTTGATATTTCTTGACAAAAGCATCGATTAGACTTAACTTATATAAAATGTTCCACTTAACTACCCAAGGGAAGGTAAGATGAATAAAATCCGTGTCGCATTGTTACTATCAATACTCGTCGTTTTTTCCGTGTTTGCTCAAACGCCCGCCGAAAATGTCGTGGCTACCGTCAATGGCGAGGATATCACAATCGAGGACCTGACATCGGGACAGGTATCCGAAAAGGGCTTCTCGGATGCGTTTATGGATCAGAATTCGAGGAGCAGACGACATAAAGCAAATGCCGACCAGGCGGATTGGTTGCTGGAGGAAGCAATCAACAGGTCCCTTATGCTCACCGAAGCTAAAAAGGTCGGGATGGCCGAAGACTCTGACGTTGCAGAAGCCGTAGCCGCCTTTAAAAAGGCCGTAATGGTCGATATGTATGTAAATAAAGTCCTTATACTAGAAGCTAAACCTACCGAGGAAGAAATTCTTGCCGAATACGAACAGACGAGCAGATATAATCAACAGGCTCATGCAGAGGTTATCCGCAGGTGGGTTCAATCTGAGGAGGAGGCGCAGGCGATTATTGCCGAAATAGGGAAAGTGGATATTCAGAACCCGGATGGCGGGTATAACATCGACCACTTCTATTATCAGGAATACGAGAAGGAAGCCCGCCAACGCGACGGAGTGAGAAGCGCAGATAGTGACACGAAAAATGGCTCCTCGAGAGGCGGCAATGAATCCGACCAAAAAATGGAGCTTATGGAATTAGTCAAAGTTGCCAAAACCGGCGATATCATCGGCCCCGTTCAGCAGGGCCAGTCGTGGGTCGTAGTTCGTGTTGTGAGACAGGTTCCCGAAGGCAAACGTTCTTTCGAGGAAGTCAGTGACGAAATCGAAGGTTATCTTACGCAACAAAATTTGCGTGAACTCCAGCAGAAAAAACAGGAAGAACTTAGGAAAAGCGCAACCGTTACAGTTTATAACGAGAACCTTAACAAAGCCTTTTCCGAATAGCCTTATCACGGGCGTCGAAGATAGGAAGGACGCATAATGTCCATTTGGGCCATAATAATTGCAATTTTATCACTCCTTATCGTAGTGGGGAATATCCTCGGATTAGGCTCGATTTTCCAGACGATATTATCCTATCTTATTCTGTTGGTCGCACTTGCCATTCTCCACAGGATTTGGAGTAGAACTAAATCGGGTCGATTCGAGCTAATTTGCGAGCAACTCGAAGAATTACGCAAGGAGAACGACGAACTTCGAGAAAGATTGGGAGAAGATTAGCGGACGTATTGTTTTTTCCAAGGGCCGCCATCGGCGGCCTTTTTTTATGCCCAAATAGGACTTCATTTCCTTGCATTTGGCCGGTCGTTTGCTTATACTGTGACACGATATGCGCAAATTATTAATAATATTGGCGATATTATCCGTAGCCGTTTTGTGTTTCGCCGGAGAGGACATTCGCGACGAAATACCTCCGATCGCCGTAAAACACTACATAAACGGGATGCAGGCAGAGATCGAGGGAAACCTCGACAGAGCATTATCCAGCTATCTTATCGCCTTGAATTTTGTCCCGGACGACCCCGAATTGCTTCGCACCGTTGCCGATCTTTACATGCAAATGGGCCAACCGGACCGCGCCTTCGAGGAGTATTACATCCTCATCGATTTATATCCGGAGAATGAGTATTACCGCGTAGCCGCCGCCGAGGCCGCTTTCACAATGCGCTCTTACGATGAAGCTGAGAGACAACTCGAATGGCTGGTCAAAAATACTCCGCCAAATTTCGAGATTCACATCCAATATGCCCTTACACTCGTCAACCTGAATGAGACGAAAGACGCACTGAAAGCTCTTAAGAAAACCGCGAAACTTTTCCCCGATCAACCCGGTCCGTTTGGCCTGATGGGAAATATCCATCTTGGGCGAGGGGAATACAGAGATGCCGTCGAGGCATTCCAAAAATCCGTGGAGATAATGCCAACTTATGTGCGCGGATATTTGGGGATGGCGGCGGCATACGAGGCGCTTGGGATACAGGATTCTGTGATGATTGCCCAGGAGATGTATGTTTCCTTGAATCCCGGCAATCCCGAAGTTAACAAGCGCTGGATATCCACTCTTATCGCCGAGGGCGAATACGACCGCGCCGTCGAAGCTGCGGATGATTACCTGTGCACGGTTCCGGACGATTGGGAGCTTCTACGCAATATTGCTTTTATGGCGTATTATGGCGAGTATTACATTCGTTCTACCGAATATTTAAGCCGCATTCTCGAATGGGACGCCACGGATCGCGAAGCGCGACTTTTCTATGGGCGTTCGCTACTTCATCTGGATTCGGTAGGCAGGGGTATCGAGGAGATTGAAACCGCGATTGCCCAAGAGCGTGACGTTGACGGTCTGATTACGCTTGCGCTGGCCTACGAGGCCGCCGATAGCCTCGAAATCGCCATGGACGTCCTCAGGCAAGGGGAGGCGGAATTCGCGGAGGATTCGTCGATACCGCTTTATCAAGGTATTTTACATGCGCGTGCCGGAGATTACGATTCCGCAAAGCTCGCTTTCCAAACCTCCCTTCAAATCGAGCCGTATAATATTGAAGCTCTTTTCGGTCTCGGCAACGCTCTCGAGCGCACCGGCCACAGACCGAAAGCGATAGAAATTTTCAGAGAACTGAGGCGGGAGAATCCCGAAGACCCGCTGGTCGCGAATTATCTCGGCTATCTTTTGGTCGAGGATAATCGGGAGCTTGCGCTGGCAGATTCGCTTGTTTCGTTCGCACTCGATCTGGAACCCGATAATGCGGCTTATCTGGACAGCTACGGTTGGCTTTTGTATCGAAAAGGCGAGCATGCCGAAGCCCTCGATTTTCTTTTGCGTGCGGAAAACCTTGCGTCGCACCCCGATCCTGTTATATTTGAACATATCGGCGAGGTTTATGAGAAACTCGGGAAAACGGAACTCGCCTCGACATATTATCTAAAAGCCCTCGAACTAAACCCAGAGATGGAACATTCAAAAGAGCGGCTCGAAGAGTTAAAATAACGGAGGATCATAGAATAAATCCAAAGCTCAAAATCCAAATGACAAATGAAGCACAAAATCCAAAATCCAAATGCTTAAAAGGATGTGATAGATAGGTTTTGACATTTGAACTTTGGATTTGATTTGACATTTGAGCTTTGACATTTGGATTTCCGCCATTTTAATGCAAAAAGATTTACTATCATTTATGCTTTCTTGGAAAAATCAGCAATAACGGAGGAATCGTGTATTCTAAAAAAGTTATGGAACATTTTCAGAATCCTCACAATGTGGGCGAACTCGAGAACGCATCGGCGGTGGCCGAGGCAGGGAACCCGATCTGCGGCGATATGATGCGGTTCTCAATAAATGTCGTGGACGATAAAATCGACGAGATAAAATTCAAAACTTTCGGGTGCGGCGCGGCGATAGCGTCGTCGAGCATTCTCACCGATATTGCCAAGGGCAAGACTCTCGACGAGGCGTTCGCGCTGAAGAAGGACGAAATTGTCGAGGCGCTGGGCGGACTACCGCCAAACAAGGTCCACTGCAGCGTTCTCGGCCTGGATGCCCTTCGTCACGCGATATGTGATTATTGGCGAAAAGAGGGGAAACTCGATGAACATCCCGAATGCGCGAAAATGTTCAAAGAATACGCGAAAGGCGAACAAGAGGAGCATTAATATGCCCCTATATTTTTATCAGGGGGCCTAAGCGCCCCTTTTTTTATGGATAAAGCACAAAATAAAATCGTTGTCGGGATGTCCGGCGGAGTGGATTCGTCGGTTTCCGTCCATCTGTTGAAAGAAGCCGGATACGAGGTTTTCGGCCTTACCCTGAAAATAACTGACGGCGAAGAGGATTTCCTCGCAGCAGCGGAAGTGGCCTCTAAGCTCGGTTTCGAACACACCGTTATCGATATTGGGATCGCATTTAACGAGAAAATCATCGAGTTTTTTATCGGCGAATACGCGATTGGCCGAACGCCGAATCCGTGTGTAACCTGCAATCCGGTTGTTAAATGGCGCGCGATGCTCGATTTCGCGGATTCTATCGGCGCACGATTCGTAGCTACCGGGCATTACGCGAGAATATCGAACGGGTTAATCCGTCGTGGCGCGGACGAACTCAAAGATCAGGCGTATTTTCTCTACCGATTGCCACGCGAATATATCGAGAGAACGTTATTCCCATTGGGCGAATTCACTAAAAAGCATGTATTCGAAATAGCCGGAGAACTGAAGTTTGCCGCCGCAAAGCGGAAAGAATCCACCGAAATATGCTTTTTTCCGAAAGGTGAACTCCGCGAATTTCTCAATTCGAATGGAGTTTCCGGGAAGGCGGGGGATATTGTCGATATGGATGGCGTTTCAATTGGCGAGCACAAAGGCTGGATGCATTATACAATCGGACAACGCCGGGGAATCGGCGTGCCGTCGTCGGGCGATAAATTGTTCGTTGTCGGCATCGACCCGAAATCGGCGAGGATCACTCTCGGCACGCGTGAGGCGATTATGAATCGAGAGTTCTCGACCGTCGATACGCTATTCCACGTGCCGTGGCCCGAGAGCGAAAGCCGTCGTTGTGGCGTCCAGATACGGCATCGGGGCGATGAGCAACCCGGTAACGTAACTCGAACCGACGAAAGTTCCGCGAAAATCGTCCTCGACAAGCCGCTGTTCGCACCTGCTCCGGGCCAGTCCGCCGTTTTTTTCGACGGCGATGTCGTAATTGGCGGCGGGATTATCGACGTGGTATCCGCTGACTCCGCGAGACAGTTTGGCGGCCCGGAATCTCACTTCGGAGAGCCGGAAAGTTAGTTCGCCGAACCGGGATCTTAGTTCGGTGACCCGGAAAGTCGGTTTGCCGAGCCGGAATCTCAGTTCGGTGACCCGGAAAGTTAGTTTCCCGAGCCGGAATCTCAGTTCGGCGACCCTGAATACAACTTATTTCAACAATAATAATCATTACTTGCGACAACCGCCGTCGCGCATATATTTATATTTATGCGAAAGTTCCTAAAGATATTACTCGTTCCGATCATACTACTCGCGGCCTCCGGGCCGGGCGACTATCTGACCTCCGAGGAGGAAATCCTCGATGCCCTCGCGAAGGACGAGATAAATTTCACGCAATACTACGATTTGCTGGAGCTTTTTCGCGAGAAAATAAGCGTATTCGGCTCCGATCTCGACCGCCTTCTGATCGTTCCGGGCGTGGATAAGCGTTGGATCGACGCGCTCGGCGATGCCGTCGCACACGCGGGACCGTATGCCACACAGGAGCAGGTGCTTGGATTTTTCCCATTCGATTTTGACCGAATCGATGCGTTTATAATTTTCGACAAACCTACTAAGCGCGACTGGAAAGCGGGCGCGAAAGTCTATTCCCACGGGCGTTTCATTGACGACGACCAATATTATCCGAAAACATATTATACTATCGATGGCGGGTATAAAACCACCGACATCGGTTTCCGCTTGCATGAGGACGCTGACGGATTGCGCTGCCGACGTCGCGCATTCGAGACCGAGGTTCTAGACGGCGAACTCGCTATCGGCAGTTATAGAGCGGGATTCGGCCCGGGATTGGTTCTCGGCAAGGCGTTCTATATTCCGGGGGACGAGCGCGAGAACACACTCGCGGAATCGTTTGTGAACCCGCAGGACAACATGTTCAACGGCATCCGGTTCGAGCGGCAAAGCGAGAAAATCGGCGTGGGCATTTTGTCCAGCCGTATTGTGTATGATTCCGTCGCGGCGTCCGCTCTCGGCGCAATGATATTGTGGAATCCTATCGAGGAACTCGATCTGGGCGGTGTTTACGGATACGGCGACGCTCGCGCCCGCCCCGGCGGAGCAAAATTTCGCCAGAGCAGCGGTTCCGTTTTCGCTAGAGGCGAGTGGAACGATACTGAGATCGAGAGCGAACTCGGTCTCGTGGAGAACGGCGGCGCGGGATTCATGACCTCCGTCGTTACAAAGGTCGAGAAGACACGAGCGCTCGCTGAAATCTGGTCTTACGCTAATAACTTCAATCCGATGAATGCCAAGGGCTTATCCGATTACAAACAGACATATATCGAATTCGACGAATCCGGGATTACCCAGAGATCGCGCGAGGCGGGCGAGAGCGGTTTCGAAATACGCACGACGACGCTGGTCGCGTCGAATGTTTTTCTCGATCTCGAGGAATCCGGATGGCGCACGCCGCAAATCGAAGACTGGGGAATTTATTCGGAAATAGGCCTGAATTACCGGGGCGAAAACGGCAAGCGAATCCGGGGCGATTACTCGTTCGAGAAACGCTACAATTCCGACGATTTCCGCGAAAAACAGACTATTCGTGCTATCGCAAATTGGCCGCTGCCGTGGCATTGTAACGTATCGGGTTATTTTCGTTTCAGGCGGACAACCACCAACGACGAGCGCTACGACGGCCTTTCGGTATATCCTGAAATAACCTGCAACCGGTTCGAGCCGGTTGTTTTGAAACTTCGCGCAAAGCGCTATAAAAGCCGCATCGATGACCCCGACAACGGCTATTGGGAGCTTCGGTTTCGCGATGAAATCCGCACAGGGCCGATTCTCTGGATCGGCGAGGTTCGCCACGCCCGCTACGACGATCCCGGCGACGATCCACTCACTGAATTTCGCTTAACCACGGCATATTACTGGAGATAGAATGACGGAGAAAGAGATTATCTACGGCAGAAATCCCGTGGTCGAGGTTATTCGCGGTTCGCGACATATCTATCGGCTCTGGCTGACGAAACAGACCGCAAAAGCGCTCGGCGCCGACATTAGGAAAGCCGATATTCGGCCGAAGATAGTCTCGCGCGGCGAGATTGGCAGTATTACCGGCAGGCGCGATCATCAAAGCGCTGCGGTGGAAACCGATGCATTCGAATATACCCCAATCGACCTGCTGCGCGAACTTCGCTCCGGTCTGATACTCGCGGCGGACGGCATAACCGATCCGCGCAACCTCGGCGCGACTATTCGTAGCGCGGTTCTTCTCGGCGCGGCGGGGATTATTATCCCGGAGAAAGGCTCCGCGCTTATAACGCCGGTTGTGTGCCACACATCGGCGGGCGCGACGGAACATATCGCAATCGCATACGTGCCGAACCTCGCCCACGAGCTGGAGATTCTCAAAGCGCGAGGTTTCGAGATAGCCGGCGCGGTAGTTCCCGGTCCGAATACAACACTCATTTCTGATTACGATCCGCCCGAAAAAATTGTGCTCGTGATCGGTGGGGAGGGCGCGGGGATTAGCGGCAGAATCCTATCGAAATGCGATATTCGGCTTTCTATCCCACAGCGTGCGGTTTTCGACAGCTTCAACGTATCGGTCGCGGCGTCGATAATTCTCTACGAATTACTCAAATCCACGAAATAGAAAAAGCCCCCTATGATGGGGGCTTCAAATGAATATCGAGCCTTCCTATTCTTCCGTTTCTCCTGTTTCTCCCGCTTCTTCCGTTGCACCCGAATTAGCGAACTGGTCGGCAAATCGATTGTCGATTATCCCCGCGTGATCCCTGAGGTTGGCAAACCAGCGCTCATAGGCATTCTGCCGCTGGAAATTGGCGATCTCGGATTTAATCTGCATCGCCTGAGCGCTGTATGCTTCCGGCGACGATTGAATAAGCGTGTCCAGCTTAACTATATATACCGAACCGTCGTCGGTAGTAATTGGCTTTGAGATTCTGCCTATCTTGCCGAGTCCGAAAACGGTTCCTGAAAAATTCGGGTCCAATCCAACGCCCTCGACCCAATCGTAGCGGGTGAAAAGCGCGGTAGTGTCATATTGTCCACCGATAACTTCGGCGGTGGTTTTCATATCGCCGCCCGCTTCAATCATACGCTGGGTTTTCGCCGCCATTTCTAACGCAGCTTTTTTATGGGCTTCTAAAATTATGTCGGAAACGAGCCTGTCCCGGATTTCTATTACGGACGGCACACCGCTCTCGAACCGCTTGGACAACTGCACTACGCCTATCCCCTCCAAAAGCGGGCGTTCGCGAATACGCACCGACGCCATTTCTATCGTCCCCTCGTCGGCGTTGAAAACCATCGCTTTTATACGTTCGAGATAACCCGTGCCGGGAATTGGATCGTCCTCCGTGAGTGGCGCCGATTGGCCGATGCTGTCGATTTCCAGAGCCTCGCAGACCTCGAAGAAATTCTCTCCATCCTCGACTTCGTCGATGAGCTTCGTTGCAAGGTCTTTCCCAGCCTGTTCTGTATCATAACCGGGTTCGATTGAAAGGAGTATATGTGCTGCGTAAACAAGAAGACTATCGCCTTCGCCCTGTTTGCCCAGAACGTAAATAATATGATAACCGAAATCGGTCAGAACGGGGCCGACGATCTCGCCGGAGTCCGCCGCAAATGCGGCATCCTCGAAAGGTCCCACCATCTGGCCCTTACCGAACCAACCTAATACGCCGCCCTGAGTTTTAGAACCCGGATCGTCGGAATAATTCTCTGCGAGATACTCGAATTCATCGCCTTCATCGAGCTTGACCATGAGGGTTTCGGCGAGGTTCTTCGTCTCGAGTGTGTCTTCGAGAGTCGGGATAATCGGCACAACAGCGTGGTTAACGATTGCGGCGATATCGTTGCGATAATCCTCCTTATGTGCTTCATAATACTCTTCAATCGCGGCGTCAGAAGTATCTACTTGAATGTCTTCGATACCGAAAGGATCAAACTTGATATACTCCGCTTTCGCTAATTCGTTGCGATATACGAACTCGATAAGCGCTTCGAGGTCGGTCATAATAGGCATAGCTCCAACAACCTGCTCGAGACGTTGGAATGGCAGGTTGCCACGAACCATCATCTCCACCGGAAGCCAATCCACCTGAGGATTCCGCAGATACTCCTCGAAAAGCGCGCGGTCAAAGAGGCCATCCTTACGGAAGTTCGGGTTTTGAGTAATCGCTTCGGGAGGATCGTTGCGAACCGATTCGAAAACCAAGCGGTCGGTAACATCGCCAACACCTTTGTTTTCGATCTCACGGCCCGCCAAATATTGGTTAACCAGAATATAGAAAGTGCGGTCGCGAATCAGTTCTGATTCAGACTCGCTTACCGCGCGGTTTTCGTTATATGCTTTCTCATATTCCCGCTGGATCGCATCCTGATAGGCCAAATATGTGATATCGTGGTCTTCGACCTTCCCGGCTACATTCTCGTCGATTTTTCCGGTTTTAGACCTGCCGGTTACGCCGGCGCCCCAACCGAAAACAACCAGAGTGATAAACACAAGCGCCGTAATCCAGAAAATAACCTTCATACGTTTCCGAAGAAACATAAGCCAATTAGCCTGAGCCATATATACCTCCATCCCGAAACAGATATCGGGGTTGAATCCAATAAACTATAATAATATGAAAGGCCGTCGATGTGCGCAAGGATAAAATGATTTCTACTTGGTTACGCACACAATAACGCTATTTCAATCGCCGCCTTTTTTAAGACTATATTCCTTAATTTTATTTCTAAGCGTATTACGATGGACGCCCAAACGTTCTGCTGCAAGGGTCATCTGCCAGCCGGTCGCTTCGAGGATCTTCCCGATATGCGCTTTTTCGATATCCGCAAGCAAGTCCGATTGTGCTGGCGAAAAAAAAGTCATCATTTGCAGATTTTCAGGGGTGAGCAATTCTGTGCGCGAAAGGAGCACAGCCCTTTCGATAGAATTGGATAATTCTCGGACATTTCCCGGCCATTTGTGACGCAGTATTGCGTCCGTTGCCTCGCGGGAAAAGCCTTTAACCCTTTTGCCGTGTTTTTCCGTAAACCGACGAACGAGTCTTTCCGCCAATTCCAGAAGGTCTTTTTGTCGCTCACGTAACGGCGGAATTTCTATTGTTATCACTGCGAGGCGAAAATAAAGGTCCTCACGCATTTTTCCATCACCGAACATATCTATTACATCCCGATTTGTAGCGGCAACCACGCGGACATCCGGGCAAATTTGGCTATCGCCACCCAACCGATAAAAACTACCCTCCTGTAGAAAACGCAAGAGTTTCGGCTGGAGATTCAACGGCAACTCACCGATTTCATCGAGGAAAAAAGTGCCCCGGTCGGCCAGTTCTATTTTACCTCGCATCCGTTTTTTTGCGCCGGTGTAAGCGCCCGGTTCGGCGCCGAAAAGCTCGCTCTCAATAAGCGTCTCGGGGATTGCCGCGCAATTGACCGGCACGAAGTTGCCGCGCCGACCGCTTGCATTATGGATCGTTCGAGCAATAAGCTCCTTCCCCACACCGGATTCACCGGTGATAAGCACGGGGGTGTTCGTCCTCGCCACCCGTGAGACAGTGGACAAAATCTCCTGCATCTGTTTGGATTCCGCCACAATATCCTCTGGAAAGACGGATTCCAATTGTTCTCTTAGGATTCGGTTTTCGTCCTCGAGGTTGCGGTGTTCGAGTTGTTTTGCGATTACAATTTTCAGTTCTTCGAGGTCCACCGGTTTGGTGAGATAATCTGCAGCGCCGGCTTTCATGCCGGCCAGCGCTGTTTCGACACCACCGAACGCCGTTATCAGCACAACCGGTAGCGAAGGATCGATTTCGAGCATCCTTGCCGTCAGCTCGATTCCGTTCATACCCGGCAATTTAACATCCACGAGAGCAATATCGTATCCCTGTTTTTTGAAAGCCGCTAGTGCCGATTCGGCGTCGCCGAAAGCATCGATATCGCAACCCTGTTTTTCCAGAAAACCGGATAGTAGTTTGCGCCCTCCGGCTTCGTCGTCAACAAATAGAACTTTAGCTTTCATAATGTCATCCTAATGTAATCATTTTTTTGTCGTCGGGAGTATTACTGTGAATGTTGTGCCGGATTTTTCGGATTCCACTTCGATCCGCCCACCGTGGTCTCGTGCCACCCGGAACGCCACGAACAATCCTATCCCGGTTCCGCCTTCTTTGCCCGAGCTAACGAACGGCTTTCCGAGCTTCTTTTGAATTTCCGCTGGAATTGGTGGGCCGTTGTCCCACACTTCGATTCTGACACTGTTCTTTTCCAGTCGGGCGCGGAGTTCCATTTTCCCACGTTCGGGAGTGGCCTCGACCGCGTTCTTTATTAAATTTAAAAGAGCTTTTTTAAGCTGTTCCGTGTCGAATTCCACCTGGCCAAGTTCGCCGAGTTCAGCGGAAAAATCGATTTCCTTGCCGCTGGCACGCAGTTTCGTGGCTTCGATGATTTCGTCGAGCAGTGGTTTTAGGGGTTGGAGGACAAGATCGGGGGCCATCGGCGCGGAAAGGCTGATAAATTCGCGAACCACGTTATCCAGACGGGATATTTCGCTTCTAACACTTCGGAGAAGGTCTATATATTCTTCCTCATCCGCGCTCGGTTTAAATTCGGATTTAAGGCGTTGGGCTGCTATCCCAATTGCGTTCAGTGGATTCCGTATCTCGTGGGCAACTCCCGCCGCGAGTTCTCCAAGTGCGCGGAGATGTTCGACCCCGGCGGCCTCCTTGCGCAATTCCATGATATTCGTAATATCCTCCGCTACCGCAAACGCGCCCCCGTCAGAGAGAATCCCTGTCGAGACATCAAGGCATCGTGTGTTTTCGCCGATTTCGATCTCCGATGTAAAAACAGCGCCGGAGCCTTTGCGCAAGGTCTCGATAAGGCGAAGCGGATCGCCCGGAGTCGTATCCTCTACGAGCCTGCTCATCGCTTCTCGCGGTGAAATCCCGAAAGCCTTAGCCGCAACGGGATTCATCAGCGTAACGACTCCGTCTTTGTCCACTGCGATACAAAGCGCGCCCATTTCCGAGAGGATAGCGTCTGAAAGCCCTTTTTGAACCGCAAGGCGGCGGGTTGTAAGGAGTAATCCGACTGCGAAAGCGGATACGGCAAGCACAAGAAGCAGGACTATACCAAGTTGAAGCGCATAACCTTTGTAAAGCCTCTGGTAATCCGACGTTGAAAGACCGATTCGTAAAACCCCACGGTATAGGCCCATCGACGGGAAATTAACCGCAAGCTCATAGACTCTTTCGCCCGAAAAATCGAGGTAGCGATTCATGGGTTTGCCGCTACGACGGACTTCAGTTAAAAAGCTGTCTGCGGCAAGGCTGCTCATTTCCGTAACCGATTTTGTTGCGAAAATAAAACCGCTTTCATCCTGAAGGGTGATATAGCGGACATTCGGATTTTCGCCTAAATGCCCAATCAATTTACCGACCGTTAATTCCTCGCGTTCGCGGATTGTCGGCTCCGGAGCGAAAAGAACCAATACGCCTTGCGGTATTCGAACAGCCAATCCTTTTGGCCCTTCGGTCATGGGAAATTCGCGGTCGATACCGAAAAGTTCGCTTTCCACGGCACCTTCGTAGATGCCCGGTAGATGGTCGCTCAATCGGGCTAACCATGAATATGTATCAGCCATTATCGCGCCGGATTTATCTATAATCTGTCCGTTGGAATCGGTAAGCACAACGAGTGGCAATTTCCCCGATTCGCGGATATTATCGAGCACCGAATGGTCGATTGAATCCGTAATGTGTTGGGCGGCTTCGATGAGAAGCTGCTCGCGTTCGATTTCCCGGAGAACCTGGAAATCGTAAACCATGCGACAGGCAACAAGCATAACTGAAGCCGAGTTCATCGCATCGCGAAAAAGAAGCTGGTCGAATGCGTTTGAAGCGCCATCGAGGGCATACCATTCGCCGATTGCCACAGCCCCGAATACGAGCAGTATTACAATCAATATCCTTATGATACGCCAAAACTTACGCAAATTGTCCTTATTTATATACTCGGTTTGAAACTGAAATATGCGCCCCATATCTTGCCATCCGGCCAGTAGGCGAAATCGTAACGAACGACGGTATAGTCGGTGAAAATCCAGCGGACACCAAGGCCGAAAGTCATATACTGCTTCTCCTCTTCGCCGAGATATTCGCTATAAACCTTTCCCGCCTCTACGATCGGCGCGATTTCGAGAATCGGCTGCGGATTTTCATATCCAGGAATAAGCCAATGCAGCAATATTAGGGGCGTGTAGCTTCTTTCCCAGACTTGCGCGCGCAATTCGCCGCCCATATAATAATAACTACGTCCCATTATATGCCTCTGGTCAATTCCGCGCAGAAAATCGTCCGCGCCCGCTTTGAATGCCATTAACTGCGGAACTTCCGCAAGATAATGACCACCGCTTATTCGCAGCGTTAGGATTAGCGGAAACGGGACCTGCTTAGTCTGGAGTTTACCATAAATTCGCTGGTCGAGTTTTATATATCCGGTGCCGGATCCGAACTCGTTCTCAGGATCGGAAAGTTGTGCGCTTCGTAAATAATCGAAATCGGGTTCACCCGCGTTCTGAAAATACAATCCCCCGAGTCGGATACCGAAATAGAAAGCTGTTTCCGGATTCTCCGGATCGTCACGGCTATCCATCGAGAATTCGAATCCGGCATCGACTGCGCTCGCCACGCGCTCCTCGTCGCCCGGTGTCTGTTCCCCGGTCGAAGAATCGTAGCGATAGCGCGATGTATATTCCCCGCTGTTATATCCGGCGTAAAGATAGAATTTCTGCGATGGGCCTACGTTGAAATTCTGGTGTAAATATATTGAATACTCTTTCAATTCATAGGGCGCGTAACCGTTGATCGTATCGTCTTCGATAACATTCGGCTTCCGATAGTCTTTTTCGAGCGAATCCGCCGAATATGAAAACTCGATTCCCGTTCTCTCACCGATAAGTTTCCAGTCCATAGCGCCGGAAATCCAATAATCTCCGGAAAACGCGTAACGACTATCTACCTCCCAGCCGAATTTCTCGTAATCACCCTGGACATAAAGTAATCCCGCCGTGCCATCCTGAAATGTCCAATAGGCGCCGGGGATGAAAAACCAACCGCCGTATAGGCTGGCGGCGATAATCAGAATAACTATCATTAATCGCATATCTGCTCCTTCATTAAATATTCGAATGTAAATTTACACTTCTTCGCAGCGTCTGTCAACCCCCATAACTGGCGGCGGATTCGAGAATTTCCTTGATAATATCCACCCGAACCTTATTATTGTAAGGAACGGCGTATTTTCTGCTTTCACTGAATAGCGTCAATTCACGGGAGGTTTTTGGATTATGTCAAAATGGTTGATTACCGGCGGCTCCGGATTTCTGGGCATCAATTTAATTCGATTTCTTCTCGATAAGGGGGAGGAAATAGTCTCGCTCGACCTCCAGCCTTTTACATACGAGGACTGTGCGGACAGGATAACTCACGTTCGGGGCGATGTCCGCAATAAAGCCACCGTGAATAAATGTATGAAGGGCGTGGATATTGTCATGCACGGCGCGGCGGCGCTGCCGTTGTATCCGAAGAAAGATATCTACACAACGAACATCGACGGCACGGAGAAGGTGTTTCAAGCGGCAATGGAGCGCGGAATAAAGCGCGGCGTGTATATTTCGTCCACTGCGGTTTACGGTATCCCGGACCATCACCCGCTCTTCGAGAACGACGAACTGGTGGGCGTTGGCGCTTACGGCGAGACAAAAATTAAGGCGGAGGAACTCGTAAAACTTTTTCGCGAACGCGAAATGGTTATCACGACTATTCGACCGAAATCGTTTATCGGGCCGGAGCGGCTCGGCGTGTTTGGTATTTTTTACGAATGGGCCGGTGAGGGCCGCAGCTTCCCGATGATTGGTCGGGGAGATAATTTATATCAGCTTCTGGACGTCGAAGACCTTTGCGAGGCGATCTGGATAGCGGCCACCATGGCCAACGAAGCGGTAGTCAACACCGAATTCAATATCGGCGCAAAAGAATTCTCGACGATGCGGGAAGATTATCAGGTAGTTCTCGATAAGGCGGGTTTCGGGAAAAAGATAAAAAGCTCACCGGCGAATCTCGTCGTTTTCGCTCTGGAAGTTCTGGAACTTCTCAAGCTGTCGCCGCTTTACCCCTGGGTTTACAAAACCGCAACCAAGGATTCGTTCGTTTCGGTTGAGAAAGCCGAAAAATTGCTCGGTTTTAGCCCGAAATTTTCCAATAAAGACGCTCTACTCCGTAATTATAGCTGGTTTCTGGACAATGTGGAAAAATTCAAAAGCGGGGAAACGCAGGATGGTGTTACTCACCGCGTGCCGTGGAAACAGGGTATCCTGAAACTTGCGAAACATCTTTTCTGAGGCTACCGGCGCGCGCCGGAGGCGTGCCAGCCCGATTGACGGGCAAATAGCGCGAAGATCGAAAACCGGAACTTCCTGTATTGGATTATTCTCTCGGTGGTTTGATATCCTCCACGAGACGGGAAATTATCCTGTCCGTGGTGATTCCCTCGGCGTCGGCGGTGAAACTCGTGATAATCCTGTGCCTTAGCGCCGGCAGCACGATGCTTTTAATATCCGCGACTCCGGGTGTCAGTCTGCCGTCGAGAGCCGCGAGTGTTTTCGCCCCCATTATCAGGAACTGGCTCGCCCTCGGACCCGCGCCCCAACGAACCCAGCGCTTGACATAATCGAGCGAGGTCGTTTCCGGCCTCGTATTGCGAACGATATCCACTGCGTATTGGATAACATAATCCGCCGCAGGAATCCTGCGCACGAGGTTTTGCAGAGCGATAATTTTCTCTCCGGAGAGGATTTTTTCAACTTGCGGCACACGCTCGCCAGTCGTATATCGAACGATATCCAGTTCTTCTTTCTCCGTGGGATAGTCGATATAGATATTTAGCATGAAACGGTCGAGCTGGGCTTCGGGCAACGGATACGTGCCCTCCTGCTCGATAGGATTCTGTGTTGCGAGGACGAAAAAGGGCATATCGAGTTTGTATGTCTTATCGCCCGCAGAAACTTCGTGCTCCTGCATCGCCTGAAGCAACGCGGCCTGTGTTTTCGGCGGTGTGCGGTTAATCTCGTCGGCGAGTAGTATATTGCAGAAAACCGGTCCCTTGATAAAACGGAATATCCGCTTGCCGGTCGTGCGGTCTTCCTCGAGGATATCCGTGCCGGTAATATCGGTCGGCATGAGGTCCGGCGTGAACTGAATACGGCTGAATTTCAGATCAAGGGCGTCGGCAAGAGTAGAAATCATAAGGGTTTTAGCCAGGCCCGGAACGCCTATCAACAGGACGTTACCACCGGCAAGCAACGCTACCATCATTTCATCGATAACCCTTTCCTGCCCAACGATAACCTTTCCCAGCTCGGATTTAATCCGAACAGCGGCATCCGCAAGTTCTTTTATCGCAACCACATCGCTTTTATTTTCCGTCATTTTAGCCTCCGGGATCTCCAATAATAGAACGAATATAATACACTTATCGGCATGTAAAGTCAAACTATAATCGGATAAGCTGTAAGATTTGCGAGGGTTATTTACATTTTTTTCCCAAACCGACCTGAAATGGGGGAAGGAGTCAGGAGTCAGAAGCCTGAAGCCCTCAATCTACATAGAGAGTTTTCATTCTGTCTCCTGTCTTCTGTCTCCTTTCTTCATATTAAAACAGTAAACAACGTTATTGTTTCTTGCTGATGGCGAGGAAATTTAGTAATAAGTGGTTGCGGGTCGTGTGTTTTTGACTAATATGCATGATAATCGTTTTTTAAAATCGTATTAGATAAACAAAGGAGTAAAAATGGAGTTTGCCGAAAGAACATCGCGGATAAGCGACTCACCCACTTTGGCGATAGCCGCTAAAGCTAAGGCTCTCAAAGCCCAGGGGGTTGACGTAATTAGTTTTTCCGCAGGACAACCGGATTTCCCGACGCCCGGGCATATCAAGGCGGCAGGAATCGAAGCGATTAACGCGAACAAAACCGGTTATACTGCAAGCTCCGGCACTCCGGCCCTGCGCAAAGCCGCGGCCCGATGGATGTCCGAACAGACCGGAGTTCAATACGAGCCGTCGCAAATCCTAATTTCAGCCGGAGCGAAATTTGCTATTGCAGTTGCGATTCTTTCGACCGTCGATCCCGGTGGCGAAGTTATTTTCACAGCGCCATATTGGGTGAGTTATCCGGAAATTGTTAAAATCGCGGATGGCGTGCCGGTTATCGCGCTGACCTCAAAAGAAGACGGTTTTAAGATTACTCCGAACCAACTCGAAGCGCTTATTACGCCGCGAACGAAAATGCTCCTCCTAAATTCTCCCTCGAATCCAACCGGCGCGGTTTACACGGAAACCGAAATCCGGGTGCTCGCAAAGGTGCTCGAAGCTCATCCAAATGTCTGGATTCTCAGCGATGAGATATATAGTCGATTGATTTACGGCGACATGAAACACTTTTCTATCGCCGCAGTTTCACCGGAGATGGCCGCGCGGACTATCGTGATAAACGGTGTCAGCAAAACCTACGCTATGACCGGTTGGCGTATCGGCTGGTTAGCGGCGTCGAAAGAATTGGTCGAAAAAGCTGGTAAAATCCAGAGCCATACGACGAGTTGTCCTTCGAGTATCAGCCAGGAGGCCGCAGAAAAGGCTTTGACCGCGCCAGACGATTTCCTAAACGAGATGCGCGAGGCTTACTCCCGGCGGCGCGAATTGTTTCTTGAGCTTCTCGATGATGTCGAGGGAATCGAGCCGTTTATACCGGATGGCGCATTCTATTTATTCTGCAATATCCGCTTTTATCTCGGCAAGGAATGTCCCGACGGCACAACGATCCGATCCTGTCTCGATTTCTCGAACTACTTATTAGATGAAGCGCGAGTTGCTGCGGTTCCCGGCGGCGCTTTCGGGATGGCCGGCTATGTTCGTTTCTCTTACGCAACAAGTGACGAGGATATAAAACGAGGTGTCGAGCGGATTAAAAACGCTTTGGCCAAACTTAAATGACAGATTCATCCTTCATTCATATAGGCGTCGTTCATTCGCCGCTGAAACAGCACTCCGAAGCGCCGATACAGCCGAAATATTCGGAACATGAGGGCGAAATAGAGATATTCCCCGAATACGCACCAGGTCTCAAGGATATCGATGGTTTTTCACATATAACGGTCGTATTCGTTTTCCACCATTCGACGCAATATGAGCTTCTGACCTATCCTTATATGGGCAATGAAAAACGCGGAGTTTTTGCAACGCGGTCGCCGTATCGTCCCAATCCTATTGGCATTTCGGTGTTGCGATTGTTGTCCGTCGATGGAAACCGGCTTAAGGTTAAGGGACTCGACATGCTCGACGGCACTCCGGTGCTTGATATTAAGCCATACGTTCCCGGTTTCGTAAAAAGCGAGGGCGACGTCCGTATCGGCTGGCTAAAAAATCGCCCCGAAACAACCGGCGGAGTTAAATCTAAACGCGACAGAAAACTCGAAAGATAATTTATGCCAACATACGAATATAAATGCAAATCCTGTGGCCATATTTTCGATTTCTTTCAGAAAATGACCGACGAACCACTCCACGTATGTCCAAAATGTGGTGGCGAAGTAATCCGCGTCATTCACGGCGGAACCGGGTTGATTTTCAAGGGAAGCGGTTGGTATGTAACCGATTACGGTAAAGGCAAATCTCCATCCAATTCCACGGAAAACAAATCTCCCTCCAATTCCACTGAAACCAAGAAAAATATTGTCGATAAAACAATGGATTCTAAAAAGGACGACTGATGGAGTGGAAATCATTCGCGGCATCGTTTATAGCAATCTTCATCGCCGAGCTTGGCGACAAAACGCAGGTTGCAGCTCTTCTATTCGCCTCGAAAAGCCAGAAACCGGTTTCTGTGTTCTTCGGCGCCGGATTAGCCCTTCTTGCATCTACCGCAATAGCAGTCTCCGTGGGGTATTTAGCGGGAAAAGCGATACCTGCGGCGATAATTTCCAAAGTCGCGGGCTCGGTTTTCGTCGTGATGGGAGTTCTGCTCTTTTTCGGCAAAATCTGATGTTATTTCTTATCGATGCATACAACGTCATTTTCAACAGCCGCAGACTCCAGAAACTCGTCCTTAGCGATTCTCCGGCTGCCCGAAAATTATTCCTCGAGTTGATAGGTGATTTCTGCGAACGTGACGACAACCGCGCAATAGTTATTTTCGATGGCGGCGGGTCGGTTAAGGCCAGATGTTTTCTGAAAAACGGGCGCGTCAAAGCTTATTTCTCCGGCGGAAAAGCGGACCCGCTAATCGTGCGCATGGCGCCTGTTTTGTTTAAAAGAAATCCCGATTTACATGTTATATCCAGCGACAACCAAATTCGCGGGCATTGCGGGCAGATGGGCATAAAAACAATCGGCGCGATGAAATTCCGTAAAGAATACCTTCGCGCCTGAGGTTAATTAAAGAAAGGAACTATATTTTACGATTCTCCCAGCGCTTTCTCAAATTTGTCATTAACGGGGTGCTGCTAATATAGGGGGAACTTAAATGAGGATATTAGTATTAGAAATCGAGCTTTATAGAATGGTTTTCTACTTATGGTAAAATATCAAATCAAGGGGGATAATTGGGAGTTAAAACCATACATTTAATACTTATTTCTGTAATTCTCCCAGCTTTTCTCATTGCGCAACAGGATTCGATGACATTCAAAACATATGAAATCGATACGATTGTCTATGTTCAGAACAATCCGCGGATGCCGAAATATGAAATAGGGATGTCATACCTTTATCCGGAATCATTTCCAGATGAAGACGTGCTGGGAACAGTCCGCTCTTATCTGGCCGAATACTATGGCATGGATGCAAATGATCCATTAAACAGTCTGAAAGACAGATTGTATAAGAAGGTCGAAAGGTATCGGAATTCTGAGAAATACTATATTGAAGAAATCGAACAAGCATTGGAAAGCTATGGCACGACGCTTGATAGTTTCTATAAAGGCCGCGACCCAAAAAATTGGGGTAGCCTAAATAATAGAGAATTCTGGCAGATGGAAGTTGTAAATCAGGAGAACTATATACTGACTATATCTCATTATAGGTCCGAATACCACGGCGGTGTCCATCCTAATTCTTCCAGCCGCTATTTCGTATTCGATTTAAGGAGTGGTCAGAGAATAAAGCCTGCGGATATTTTCATAGAAGGTTATGAAGAGCCTTTAACTAAGATTATTAACAACCATATCCGCACGATTTACACTGACCTTGAAGAGTCTTTCGCGGTCAGACCGAGTTCCGAAATCTTAGTTAAGCATGAAGGTTTAGGGTTTTATTACCATGATTTTATATGCCACGCTGTTGGAGACCATGTATTTACTATATCTTGGGAAGAGATAAAACACTTGCTAAAGAACGGAAATCCTTTAGAAGAATTCTGTTATTAGGCATATTTGAGTTTTATAAACACGCGGACCGAAGGTATCGAAATATAGATTTTAATACTATTCGATAATCGTTCATTTTAAATTGTGCATCGACAATTCCCCTCGCCTTTCCTCCCAGCGCTTTCTCAAATTTGTCATTAACTCATAGCGGACCTTGAAAATTCCCAGAAGCGGCTCGCCGCGGCGAAGACCGTGGCAATCCGAGCCTCCGGTAATAATAAGATCGTGTTCCTGCGCTGTTACGATTAAGCGCTCCATATCCTCGTGCCTGTGGCGCGGATAGTAAACTTCAAAACCGTCGATACCCCACTTAACAAGATTCGATAGCTTATCCATCATACCTTCGGTAATCCCCGGGTGGGCCGCAATAGCTAGGCCGCCCGCAGCGTGAATTGTATCGATTGCTTCTTGAGGAGACGGAGCCCATTTAGGGATATAAGCCGGTTTTCCACCGGCAAGAAATCTCGAGAATGCCTCATAGAAGTTCTTAACTGCTCCGGATTGAATGAGGAATTCGGCTATATGAGGTCTCCCTATCGCCGCGCCATTCGCTATTTCCTCGATATCCTCATAAGTGCAAGGACAACCCATTTCCGTGAGGACCTTGCATGATTCTACTATTCGACCTTGCCTCGCCTGCACCTGTTTGACCAGTAAGTCCTCGAGTGCCCGGTTTCCGATATCTATGAAGTAACCGAGAATATGCATGCGGCCATCGAGGTCCGCCGTGGAAATCTCCAATCCCGGTGCATAATCTATTCCGAGTTTTGCGGCTATATCCGCAGTCTCGTCAATTGCGGCCACAGAATCGTGGTCTGTAACGGCGATACCGTCGAGACGGAAATTTTTCGCCCTGCGGACGATTTGTTCCGGGGTGTAAGTCCCGTCGGAAGCGGTGCTATGAATATGAAGATCGCAATATTTCACAATAAAAAAACGCCCTTGCGGACGTCTTTAACAACATTAGCCAATTCTTTCGTCCACTGTATCGAGAGTGGTTTCGTAAAGCTCGTCACCCTCATCCATAAGGCTTTCGCCTCGCTCAATAAGCTCGTTTACGAATACATCGTCGTTAATGCTCCGCAAGTTAATCTCGACATTAAACCACGCGGATTCCATTGCCGAGCTTGCAAGAGAGGCGGCTACCGCGGCATCGGATAGAACGTTTTTATTACCCACCTTGGCAGATTCACTCGCAAGTGACAGAAGCTCTACCGTAAGTTCGAGAGTGCGAAGCGGAACTTGCGAAGCTTTACGCGTAGCGACCTGAATCGCTTCTTTACGCACGCTCTTCTCTTCATCGGAGGTTTTGGGAAGCTTATAGGCGTCCATTATCTCATTAAAAGCCTCCGCATCGAGATCGATCAACTTCGTAAATTCATAGCGAAGCTTCTCGCTGTTATGCAGTATCTCCGCCACATCCTCCTGGACGTCCTCGTAGCCCTTCTTGCCGATAGTCAGATTGCAAACCATCGAAACCAGCGCTGCGGCATTAGCGCCGGCCAAAGCTGCAACGCTACCCCCCCCGGGGGTGGATGATTTCGATGCGAGCTTATCCAGGAATTCGCCTACGTTCATTTCAACAAACATTATGCCTCCATTATGAGGTTAATGAAACACTGTTATTCGCGCTTAATAGCGTCACCAAAATAGTCCGCAAATATACTCCGAAACTCAGGACGCGCAAGGGAAAAAAGCCAATAATAAGGTTAAAACTCGTTATCCTTAAGATTATCCTTTTTTGGTTTCCGAGTCGCCTTGTAGAGAACCTCGTTTATGCGGTGATCTTGTCGTTGAACCCGTTCCCGAAGCTGGATTACTTCCTGCTGGACTTTGTAAACCAACCAAACCATTAAAGCTAAAACCAGACCAAATATGCCATCCGATATTCCTATGATGCACCCCGCTAGTTTGAATGTAATTCTCTAATACGCTCCGTTGCAGTTTTCATCGTCCCATCCAGAACTTCCCGTGCCTTCTTTTTCAGGTCTTCACAACAGGATTTCATTTCCACGACGAATACTTCGTCGCTAATATCTCCGAGGTTAATCAGAACGTTTAATATTCCGCCTATCACGCCGGAATACGCCATCTGCGCGCCGACTGCCGCATCCGAAACAGACGGTTTATTACCTGTTTCAGCTATCTTGCGGGCCAAACCCAAAGCGTCGAAGGAAAGTTTGGCAGTCCTTAAAGGCACTTGAACCGCCATTTTCAAGCCGTTCTGGATAGCTTTTTCACGTGCTTCGATTTGTCCGGCATTGTTTTTTGGCATTCGCACCGCAACCAGATAATCGTTAAACGCCTGCGTGTCCTCGTCAACGTTATCGAGTAGCTTATCTTTAATCTTCTGAGCTTTTACCGCAAGTTCGATGAATGCTTTCCCTTCCTCGTCGGTTACAGCCTTCGGAACCGTGAGATTGGCAACCATCGCCGCTAAAGCCGCACCGAGCGCGCCCGCCAATGCAGCCACAGAACCGCCTCCGGGCGCGGGAGAACTGCGCGAAACCTCATCTGTGAAATCGTTGCATTTCATCGCAACGAGAGCGGTTTCCGGTGTTTTCGGCAAACCGATTATTTTCTCCACCGGATCGAAGGGGGCTACGTCATTTAATCCCATCGAGTATATCGCCGCTTGAATAATATCACTCGCCGGTATTCCAATCGACTGTTCCTGCCTTTCGAGATAGAAACGACCCGCCATTAGCATCGCCTGATATGGCACTAATCCGACAATTTCGCTACCCGTAACAACCAATCCACGTTTTACGGCGAGTTCGCGGGTTTTTTCCAGCACTATATGAGGTGGAGTTATCTTATAATCTGTCAGGTTAATCGAAATTTGAGCGCGGCCATATTCCTTCACAAACCAACCGATTGCCTTTGCCTCTTTAAAAATACCGGGGGATTTTACCGACCGTCCGATAATATTCTTTCGGGTTGTTCCGTGCTCGGTCAGTAGCTTTTCAATAGAAAAACCGTGATTTTGGATATAATGCGCTTCGAGGTCATCGAAGTTTTCGGCTACGAAAGCGCATTCGCCGCATGGAAAAGAATCCTCGCCATATTTTAGCAGTTCGCCCTTGAAATAATATGGCTCGATATTGCCACGTCGCACGGATCGTCCCTTTTCGCGCAACTCGAATGCGATATCTGTGGCGTGTTTTCCGGACTGGGTGTTGAGCGTAATATTATATGCGATTAGAAATTCCCGCGCACTTATAGCTATAGCTCCAGTTTTCGGAACGAATTTCGCGGGGCCGAAATCCGGTTTCATCTCCGGATTCACTAATTTCGCCGGCAAACCCTCGTATTCGCCCTTACGAACATAGGCAAGGTTGCGGCGTTTGGGTTCGGTCGCCGCGTTCTCGTATAGATAAACCGGAATACCGAGTTCCTCCCCGACCCTTTTGCCGAGACGCTTTGCCAGCTCGACGCAATCGTCCATCGTGACACCATCGACGGGGATAAACGGGCAAACATCCGTAGCGCCGAACCGGGGATGGGCGCCCTTGTGTTTTGTCATATCGATAAGTTCCGATGCTCGCTTGATTGCGCGAAAAGCTGCTTCCACAACCCCGTCCGGTGTGCCCACGAAAGTCACAACCGTGCGATTCGTGGCCTCGCCCGGATCGACATCCTTAAGCTCGACATCGGGCGCATCGACGATAACCGCCGTAATTTCGTCGATCACCTTTATATTTCGTCCCTCGGAAAAATTAGGGACGCATTCGACTATTTGATCAGGCATATCGAACTCCGTAGTTTAATGACTTTATATAGATTACTGATTCCGCAAACTTTTTCTTTATCCCAACTTTTTCCGTTTATGCAAATACGCCATCAGCGCAACATCGAAGGTCTTCTCGGTATCGATCAGTTCGTAATCGATCTGATTGTCCTCCATCTCGAGTCGAATTGTGTCGATATAAGCGAGGAAAGCCTTCTGGTAATCTTCACGGATACTCCATGGGCGGGTTTGGATTTTCTTGCCGTCCTCCATATCCTCGAAAATTGTTTCGCCCTTAAAATCGAATTTCATTTCGAGGGGATCGACAATGTGAAATACGACTACTTCGTGCCCCATATGCCGAAACTGTTTTATAGCGCGAATCATTGCCTCGGGCTCGTCATAGAGGTCGGAGATTATCACGACCAAACCGCGTCGCCGAATCCGTCGCGCAACCTTAAAAAATACTTCTGCCGCGCTTGTGTCTCCCCCCGCACCCACGGTCTCGAGAATCTGCAGCATCTCGAATAGATTTACGCGGGTGCTGCTGGGTGCCTTTTCGCCACGGATATCCGTATCGAACATAGTCAATCCGACGGCGTCCTTTTGAAGCTGCATAAGATACGCAAAACTCGCCGCAAGATATTTTGAATATTCGAGTTTCGTAAGATTATCGCCGGATGAAAACCCCATACTACCGGAAATGTCCAGCAGGATGTAGCAGCGGAGGTTGGTCTCCTCCTCAAAAACCTTGATATAATAACGATCCGTGCGACCGTAGGCTTTCCAGTCGATGTTTCGCACCGGATCGCCCGGATTATAGTGACGATACTCAGCAAACTCCACGGAGAACCCATGATAAGGCGATTTGTGCAGCCCCACTAGAAATCCTTCGACCACAAAGCGCGCCTTGAGTTCCATATTTGCGAGTTTCGCGATTACCTCGGGTTTGAGGTATTTGCGGTAGTCTTTTTTTGTTTCAATAGGCATTTATCCCATTCTATCCGGTTAACGCACATTAAGATTGTATTATAGAAAAACTTACGTTTAATACAAGGGGAAAAAGTGCGCCTCTCAACAGCGTCCTTCTCAATTTTTATCGCTAATTGCTAAATCTACTTTTCACATTGTCTTCATCCTAAAGCAAAATCAATTTGACAATCCCAAAGTATATCGCGATACCCGTGATATCCACGATCGTTGTAACCACGGGACCGGCCATCACCGCAGGATCGATACCCAGCTTTTTCGCGATGATAGGAAGCAGCGCGCCGATCATGTTGCTATACCAGACTACCGCGCCGAGAGCTATTGCAACGGCAATAGCCATGTCGAACCGGGGCTTAAGTATTAGCGCCCTGCCGAAAAGCATAACTCCCAATATGGCCGCCAGTATTAAACCGACAAGCGCTTCCCGAAAAATAATTCGCCTCAGGTCTTTGGATGACAATTCCCCGATACTCATTCCGCGAATTATCATAGCCGCGATCTGGGAGCCGGTGTTTCCCCCTACGCCCACAAGTGTCGGGACAAAAAAGGTCAGAAGAACCATCCCCGCAATAAGTTCCTCGAAATGCTCCATAATGCTCGTTGTGAAAGACCCGAGAACAAGCAGCATAGCCAGCCAGAAAATCCTGCTTTTCACAAGGTGCCAAACGCTTGCCGTGAGGTATGGTTTTTCTATCGGCGCGACTGCCGCCATCCGTTCGATATCCTCCGTAACCTCGTCTTCGAGGACTTCCAGTATGTCGTCCACGGTGACGATCCCAACCATATGCTCCTCGGAATCCACGACGGGTAAGGCCAAAAAATCATATTTCGAGAGTATCCGAGCGGCCTCCTCGCGGTCGTCCGTAGTGGTAACAAAGACCGGATTCGGATTCATTATCTCCTCGACCGATTGCGCATCGTCGGCGAGCAGAAGGTCTTTTAGCGAAGTCACTCCGATCAGTTTGCGGCGCAACCCAAGGATATAGGCGGTATAGATCGTTTCACGATCGGTGGCGGTTTTGCGGATATACTCGAACGATTGCCCAACTGTCCAACCTTCATGAAGCTCGACGAATTCCGGCGTCATCTCCCTGCCGACAGAATCTTCCGGATAGCCGAGAAGTTCCAGCGTTTCCTTGCGATCCGCCGGATCGAGATATGTCATAAACTGTCGCACCATCGCAGAAGGCAGCTCGCCGAAAAGCTCCGTTCGGTCATCCGGGTCGAGCTCCTGGATAATATCACGGACGCGGAAATCGCGGAATTCCGTAAGAAGCTGCATTTGCTCGTCCGTCTCCAATTCGGTGAAAACGTCTGCGGCGAGGTCTTTTGGCATCAGTCGAAACACCACGACCCAGTTCTCGATAGGCACTTCATTCAGAAGTTCCTCGACATCCGCGGGCGCGGTATCGCGAAGGAAGGCTTTCAGTTCAAGAAATTTCTTCTCCTCGAGAAGCCTGTTTATATCCGCTATTTCGACGATCTTGGACTCCATAAGCTACAATATAGAATCTTCTAACTTAGCTACAAGCTAATTTACATAGAGAGAACTGCTAAAATCTGTGTTGGATTCACACTCGTGGTCGGAAATCGACGCCGGAAATTTATCCCCCTAAATCCCGGCACCGAACTTTCCGGCCTCTCATTAGAGGGAACTTAAAGAAAAAAATGACGACCTCCCAGCCGCCCCTATATCTGAACAAGGGAGCATGCTCACTTGTTCAAGCATACTTCAACTCTCAACTCTCCACTCTCAATTTTCAACCTACTTCCCGGCCGCTCCTACAATTATTTGTCATTCCCGTAGGGATTCCATCCCGGACTATCGTGTATAAATCGGTTGATCCCGAGGGATACTACCAGCTTACGAGATACACGCATTCATGGTATTCATGTTTGCGGCAACACATATCGTCCTCGTGCTTTATCGACACCGATTTGTCGCCGTTATAGAGTTCGATATATGCGGTTATAAAGCCCATATCGTATGCGCACGGTCTCGGATTATGGCTCACAATTTTCGCGGAGTTTGGCCCGAGGATTTCGACCCCATATCCGCCCGATTTACCACGATGATGAGCTTGATAGATCGCGTCGAGTCGTTCAAGCGCGGAAATAGCATCACTCTTATCCGGCGGTATATCTATAACCGACGGCACCGCTCTACCGATAGCGTAGAGAGCAGAATCGCCCAGTTCCGCCGAAATCTCGCTAAACGCGTCGAGCCAGCTTTGCTCGGGATACCATTGTTCGGGGATAACCTCCATTATACCGTGTTTTGCGAGAATTTCCTCCGCTAAATCACGGAACATTATACCATCCAGGATTGCAATTATCGCGTTTCCTTTGACTTCGGACCTCGGTGATAGCGCTTGATATTCGGCAGACATGTTTCCTCCGGTAGATTTTTTTACAGCAATGGATTATAAAAAAAATCCCCGCGATTGCGAGGATTTTCTTAGAATTATTTTGCGATTATCTTCGCCCGCCAACTTTTTTAGGTGAGGCGTTCTCCCATGCAACAACAATAGGGCTTACAACGTATATCGAGCTGTAGGTTCCAACGATACATCCTATTATCAACGCTAGCGAGAAGTCGTGAATAACCTGCCCGCCGAAGAAGAATATACAAAGCAGGACGATCAGAACGACAAGACTTGTAATAATCGTTCGCGAGAAGGTTTGGCTGAGAGAGCGATTGACCAGATTCTCGAATTTATCCCGATACAGGATTCGGATATTTTCCCGAATTCTGTCGGAGATAACGATTGTGTCGTTGATCGAGTAACCCACGATTGTCAGAAGAGCCGCTACTACCGGCAACGAAATTTCGCGACCGAGAATAGTGAGAAATCCAACAGTGATTAAAACATCGTGGATAAGCGCTATCACTGCCGCTACTCCAAACCTGAACTTGAAGCGCACGGTAACGTATATGAGAATGCCGGCCATGGCGATAAGAGTAGCCCAAAGCGCCTGATTGCGAAGCTCTCCGGATACTTTTGGCCCCACGACTTCTTTTCGTCTTAAATCGACTTTCTCCATTCCGTATTCGTTCCTGAGTTCGTCCATGAGGAACTCAGAGAAATCCTTATCGCCGATCATTTCTACATCCGTAGGAACGCGGAAAAGCACTACTTTCCCATCGCCGATAGACTGGATTTCAATGTCCTTAACGCCCAGATCATCTACCATAGCGCGGATTTTGGACATGTCCACTTTTTCTCCGAAACCGACTTCGATTACCTCGCCGCCTTTGAAGTCGATATTATACAGCGGACCGCCGTTGACAATAAGGGCGACAATGCTTGCGAGAATAAGCACTCCGCTTATAATGTAAGCCTTTTTCCTCTGCGCGAGAAAATCCCAATCGATATTGGTCATAAATTGCATGTTATATCTCCTTGCAGACTATATGCTCAGGGTCTCGACTTGGCGTCGCCCGGTTAAAAATTCAAATATCATTCTGGTAACAACAATCGCGGTAATCATACTAATTACGATACCCATAAACAACGTCACGGCAAATCCTTTCACCGGACCGGTGCCGAAATTGTATAGAATCGCGGCGGTTATAAGCGTCGTAACATTCGCATCCACGATAGTGCGGAAAGCACGGGAATAGCCGGCGTCGATTGCCGCACGAACTGTTTTCCCGGTTTTCAACTCCTCGCGGATCCTCTCGAAAATCAGGACATTTGCGTCCACCGCCATGCCCATTGTCAGGATAATACCCGCGATACCCGGTAGCGTTAAAGTCGCTTGAAACGCCGCCATTCCGGCCATCAATGCTATCAGATTGATAACGAGTGCGAAATCTGCGATTACTCCTGCTGCTTTATAATAAATCACCATGAAAAACACAACCAGGATCAGGCCGATAACGGTCGCGCTGACGCCCTTGCGAATCGAGTCTTCGCCGAGAGACGGGCCGACCGTGCGTTCGCTTTTAATATTCAATGGAACGGGCAATGCGCCCGCTTTGAGAACAATCGTTATCATCTTCGCTTCGTCGAGGGAGGGGATATTGGATATCTGAGCATCGGAGCTGATTTTACTCTTAATCACCGGCGCGCTATAAACTTTATCGTTCAGGATAATCGCAAGACGTCGGCCGATATTCGACCCGGTAACCTGTGCGAATATCCTGCTGCCCTTCGAATCGAAACTCATGTTGACAACCGGTTTCCCCGCCGATCTTGGATCGCTGCCGCTACCGAAGCCGAAGTTGGCTTTCTCTACACGGTCTCCGGTCATTTCGATGCGGTCATTAAGAAGATATAGGAACCGATATTGGTTTCCTTTGACTGTTTCGTCTTTCGCGCCCCAAACAAGCACACTGCCACGGGGGAGAGCTTCTTTTATCTCCGGCATTTGTATAAGATTCGAGACAATCTGGAATTCGCTTCTCGATACCATAATTACATCGCCCTCGACCTCCACCATGCCCGAGAACGGACGCGATTCGGTTTCGGTTTCGGTGGGATACTCATCCTCTTCCCCGGGGATCGGCACATCGCCATCTTCGAATAAGTCCGAACTGGCGACCGCTTCACCTTCGGTTTCCGCAATTACGTTTTCGGCAGTCCCGGTGACATCTTCGGCTTCCGTTTTCTCGGGCGTCTCGGTTGTCGGTTCGTCCATCGAGGGAGCGACTGGTTTGTTCTCCGCAACGATAGAGTCCGTATCGGCATTCGTTTGGTCGATATCCGCTTCCTCGGTTTCGACGATTTCCTCAGTATCGGGAGTAGTTTCCTCAAGACTTCCCTCTTCTAAGGGATTAATCCGGTAAGCCCTTGAGAGAACATCGGGTTTTTCGCGAAGCACCCTGTCAACTTCGTCCACTAAATTCGTAACTTCCTTATCCCTGCGAACCAGTTGGAACTCGAGAACCGCAGTTTCCTTGATAAGTGTTCGCGCGCCCTCGGCGTCCTGCACACCGGGAAGTTCTACAATAATCCGATCGCTGGCGGCTTTTTGTATTATCGGTTCAGAAACACCAAACTGATCGACGCGGCTTCTGACAACCTCGAGAGCGCCATCAACGGCCGTTGCGCGCTCACGTTCTATCGTTTTGACGATTTCAGATTCACTTCCGCCGAGATTGGCATAATATGTGGTCATATCGAGGCCATCGCGTTTGAATACTCCCGGCATAACCTCGAGGAAATCCTTATTCTGCTTATCCGCGAGTTGTTCGGTTCCTTTGAGTGCGGCTTCCAAAGCGGCGTCGCGCTTCGAAGCCCTGTTTGTTAGCATCGCAACCATATCCGGTTCGAGCAACAGATGCATTCCACCCTGAAGGTCGAGACCGAGTTTTATACTTTTCGAGTTCAAACTCTCGACCAGATCGGGACGCTCGATTTTTTCATCCTCGGATAAAAGGTTAAACCTTAGAGTAGGGTAGAGGAAATAAAGCGACAGGACCAAAAGGGCTCCCGTTATTATTAATCTCCAGAATTGCGCACCGCGCATTTATCCTCCTAAGTATCAGTTGTTATCATACTATAATTCTGCCATTTTAGACAGAATTTGCAATTATAATTCAAGTAATTTGATTTGTCAAAGGGAAAATTCTATTAGATCGTTCGCTATCATTCGCGAAGTGGGGTAAATTCGATCTCAACGCGCCGGTTTGTTATCCTACCTTCAGGCAGATTGTTATCGCCGATTGTAACTTGACGGGAATTTTCGCCCTTGCCTCTGGTAATAATATATGGCCTCGATGGCCCATAACCTCGCGCGGACATAACCGAGTTGTGCGATTCGAGCCAGGCGTTCATCTGGTCTTTACTATCGAGGGATAGTATTCGCATCATATATTTACGTAGATTACCCAACTGCTCCTCGGCGCGGCGATTGGACAGCTTAATATTCCCGCTTTCTACACCGACAATATCCGTATGACCGCCGACTACTACCCGCAACGATCCATCCTGAGCAATACGATTTACTACCTTGCGCGCGAGATATTCCATACGCACCGAGGCGTAATCCGGCTCGCCATAAGTTCCCGCAAAAGTGAACTGCACGAGAATTAGCCGTTCGGATAAATCGCGCCGATTTGCTTTAACCACGCGAAGCGTTTCCGGAGCGCTTCGGCCAATCTGGTCGTAAACGTCCTTAACGGTTATATCCGCCCAATACATGGTTTCCGGCGTCGCAAGTCGCCCGTCCTTGTCTTTCCAGTCCCAGGAGGATGTTTCGATGAAACCGTCGGGTTCCTCGATATGCCATAACTGACGATTCCTGTCGTCCCGAACCTGTATATAAGTGTGTCGAACGGGCGCTTCGCTGCCGGGTGTCGATGTAAATACCGTCGTGCCGAATCCGGGTTCGACGCGTAAGTCGCTGGCAGGTATTTCGAAAGCTCTTGGTTTATAAAGAATAGCCCCTGCCGTAATTACCACCTTGCAATTTTCGCTGGGGGCCTCGCGGGCGAAAACACGATCCTTATAGCGTGGCCCAAGGCCCTCCGCGACGTTGAATTTAGTCGCAAAAGCGGAATCGAGAGTGGGGGCGATACAGACTACCTCGAATAAATCGTTGTTATCTAATTTCCTGCGGAGTATTTCGTAATCTTTTTCTTGAAGTTCGTGGTTTTCGATTAGCCATTCCCTCGGAGGTTTGGCATAAACCCGAAGCTCCGCCCGGCGATTTTCCTGTGCGGTAAAAATCTTTCCGACACGTGTCCCCTCAAAATCTTCCTTCTCAGCCCTTGTGCGCGTCGGGTCGTGGTCGAGAGAGATTCTAACGCGCTCCCTTAGTTCAGGATATCGCTCCACAATGTGCCTTGCTACATTCTCCGCGCGCGCGGTTGCGAGAAGTGAACCGGCGGAAAAACTTCTTACCGAATCATCATGCCCGAAAAAGCCCTCGACCATAACGGTCCCGTCGGAATTTGTCACGAGCCTGTTTGCCACGATGTCCAGCAAGGTATCGAAACGGGCTGGAACCTCGGTTTTGCCCTGCTCGAAAAACACAATCGGCACTACAGGTTCGTCCTCTGTAACGGTTATTAGCTGTGTGACCATCAAACCCGGCGGATCCCCAACGATAGTCGGTTTTGGCGGGGAGTAAACGCGAGTGCTACAATTCCCGACGTTATTCATTTCGTCAAGTTCAAGAACTACTCCCTCAAAATCGGGGAAATTGCCGCCCTCGTCGTCGGCGCGGACAAGAAAATCGAACTCCCCCGAGCTGTCCGGAACCCAGACGAATTCAGCCAAAGCCGAAGATTTCGGGCCTATTTTAGGGATATTAACTATGCCGAGGCTTTGGCCATCGACGACGAAGTTTATCGGGATGTTCGACGCTTTACGAGGGCCGTCGTTGCTAATCACGGCGCTTATTCTCATCTCGCCGTCGATAACCGGTGTCCCCTCGACGTCCACTTCACCCACGGTAATGTCAGGATAAGCGGGGGGAGGGGGCGAAAGTCTGTATGTCGCCGAAAACCTATGGGATGGCTTTCCAATTCCCGTGGTCGGGATAGAAATTTCATATCCTAACCCCGGCCCTGAACGTTCGCCGACGAAGTATTGGACTCCCATACCCAAAGCCCAACGCCCCGCAGAGACGCTCATATCGAATTGGTTTTCCTGAAATGATCTGCGCAATGTAATCGTCGGATCGATATCCTTTGCAAAATCGGAATAATCGGTATGATATGAAAGAACAGGATTTGCGCGGAGTTCCCACCACGGTAAGGGGAATTCACCGCCTGCCTGAATCTGCATCGGCAATCTGTCTTCGACACCCGATTCGAGAGCCATATTTGGCATATTGACATCGTCGCCTGTCAGAAAAACCCGCCAATCCCTTCCCTGATAAATAAATCCGACTCCTCCCGAAAAGGCGGTTTTCGATAGATCGCCGGTTAGAAGAGGATCTCCGGGATCTGCAAGCCGGAAATTTGAATCGAGATAACCCCGTCTGCGAAGACGCGCAGTGGCTCCGCCGAAAAAGCCGATCCTGTTTGTCTCGGCCTTTGGATTTGCTGCAGAAATAAGACGTCGGCCATAATGCAGCGCAATCGATTGCGTAACCATCAAATCCGCACCGAAGTAGCCGAATGATAGGCCGATTCCACTATTTAAAAAATGCTGAACATAAACGAAACTACTGGAATAAAGCGGATCGCCGATTCCCCAGAAATAGCGTTGGTGGTCGAAAGCCACCTGCGTTTGAGGAACTGCGGCCATGAACGCCGGATTGAGGAGAATCGGTTTCTGTGGAGTCGCATAACTGCCGATCCCACTTGCAGGATAACCATCGAGAAGTAGCGAATTCTGTGTGGGATTTACACTCGCTAAAATCCGATTGATGTATGGATCGACCTCGGTTCCCGAAGCGTAAAGCGGGATAATTAGGATTATTGCTACCAAGACTGTTATGGAAGCTCGGCTCACGATGAACTGTCAGGTAACGGTTCTTCCGGAGTGGGTTCTGCTAACGCCGGCAGGTCGTATATTCGATAGGTTATACCCATCCGGACATCGCCTTTAACGAGGGGTTTTTCGGATACTGATTCCAGAGCGAAGCGTCCGATGTCGATCATCCGACCGATGTTTTTTACTTGATTGACATAAACAACGATGTCATTCAATTTGCCAATACCTTTAACAGCTATAAGATACCTGCTTCCGCCTTCAACCTCCTCGCGACCTATTGCATCTGAAGATACTTCCGAAATCCCATTGACGCGGGCAAGAGAGTCCAAGGTCCTCATAATAGTGCCGCGTTCATAGGGTTGCACAGGTATAGGATCGAAAAACAATTTATCAAGCGGTAATAGCGGTGCGCTTGCCACAAAACGAGTGCCGACTTCGGCTTCACCCTCGAACATTACGTCGAGCTCGCCAATATTCCCACCGGGAAGTAGTGGATTCGGTATGATCCCGGGCGCTATCCCGGAAATCAATATAACGCCCTCCGGTCCGGATGTAATCGAGTATATCTCCCCTCGAACGTTTATCAGGGAGCCGATAAGCTTTTCGTTGGCCCCAAGCCACGGAATCTGTTTTAAGCCGCCCTGTTTGGAGTTGCCGGTTGGTTTTGCAATACCACTCGAGTCCATAGGTGGTGGATTCGTCGGTTTTCCGGTTGGCGGTGGTTCTATTCTATCCACAACATTAGTCTTATTAGTATAATTACTTAAAATCATGAATCCGCCGATAGTCAGGACTATAACCAGAACGGCGCCTAAGAAGGCGAAATACAGTTTCCTACCCTTACTCGTTCCACCGCTTTTCCCATGCGGAACCTCGTCGCCGATTGGATGAATCGTCGGGCTTAGGATATCTATATGTAGAAGTCTCGCCATTTAAAACCTGATAGAAAGGCCGAGTGCTTTGATAAACGATTGCCAGCTTATCGGGATTTTTTTCTGTTTAAATTTAATGAAAGGGCTTCCCGTTGGATTCTTTTTAAGAACGGGGATTTCGAGCGACTTAGATATTTCGAAAGAGACAATATCATCGGCGTAAACACCGCAAATTGCTATTAACTCGGGTTTTGGCCCGTTCATGTTAATGCCGTCGAGGTCGTATTGCTTGTTGAATTGATTTTTTAGTTTTTCAACAAATTCTGGAATGGCATTAAGTATCGTTTCCGACGCAAATTCGTCCGGAACCGGAATCGAACCGCCGGGAAGGAAAACATTGTTACGGATAAGGGCGAAACTACAATAGGGAAAAGACAAATCCAAAAGTAGGGCGGTTTTTGCGGGAAGGTCGCCAAAAGCAAGCGTTAGTCCATTATAGACCGCTAAAATATCGGGTTCTGCGGCGATGATATCCATGTCGAACGCGAGAACAAGCCCGGCCCTTTCATCCACGGGTTCTTTTAACGCGGATACGACGACGTTAGTATTACCAACCTGGCCTTCCCCTGAAACGATATACCGGAATCTGTATTTATCGACATCGCCAATAAAATGCTGGTGCATTTCCCAATCGAGACTCTCTTTTTTAAAATAGCCTTTTGGCAAATCGAATCTCTTCATATCGCAGAATTGCATCGGTAGATTAATCGACGCGGATTTTGCGGAAATCTTGTGAGCCTTTTTAAATGAAACGAAACTATCGGTTAGGGAATCGTAATCGAGGATATTGCCCCAGAACACCGACCCCGGCGGCAATGGCATACTCGAAACAGACTTAACGACAATACCTTTAGGCGAAACATCCGTCTGCACGAAAACTGCGCGATCGTGCTCTAAGGATATTCCAAGAGCAGTCCTTTTGGGTTCGAGAGCGACACCAATAGGATATTCGAGGCCGATGGGCTTGGCTTTTTCTTTCTTTTTTGCCTTCGACCCTTTAAGGAGTTTATCGAGGCCTAATTCGACCTTAACCTCCCCGTTATTCTTCCCAAGTAGCCCGGCCCTTTATAACTTGGCCATGGCCGTCGTTTTGGCAGGAAATAGAGTAAAATATAGAATCCCGCGCGATAACGATGTAATCATCCCCGTCCAGAGGGCATGAGAAAGAGAATTTTTCGGCAAGATATGGGCGTAGCAAAACGGTATCCTCCGTGAAAACACGGATTATCCGCGTTGTGTCTTCCTCGGTCTCTTCTTCGGCAATTTCTTCGCTTGTTTTACCTGAGGAATCTGCTGCAAGAGTATCTGGCTCGGGTTCTTTGCTGATATTCAAAAGAGAAGTATCGCCGGCGGTTGAGAAGAAGCGCATCATAGCCTCGGAAATCGCCAACTGCTGTTCGTGGCAATCGACGACAGCTTGCTCTTTCTTCTGCATCCGGGTACTAGGAATTACTAGCGCCGCAATGACGCCTACAATTAGGATTAGGATTACTATATCCAAGATTGAGATGCCGGACCTTCTATTCACTTTTTCCTCCGTTGGGTTTATTTAATACTAATTTCCAATAGAAATCATATTCCTATTTTTTTCGACGGTCGCAGGCCCGATTCCCTTTACCCGTTGAAGGTCTTCGGGTGAGCGATAAGGGCCATTAGCCGCCCTGTCCGCGATAATTTTTTCGGCCGTCTTCGGTCCTATACCACTAAGGCGCGTAAGCTCAAGGGCGTTTGCGGTGTTAATATTCACCGGCCCCGTGCGCACAGGTTTCGAGAGTTTCGGTTCTCGTGTCGTTTCCCGTGTATCCGACTTTTCAGCGTCCCGTTCTTCGTTAGCGGCCGAATCTACCGGTGCCGGACCGAAATCCGGTAAATCGATTTCGCTCGCGCCGGCAAAAACATGAATACCTCCGCCAATTACCGCCCCGAGGATTATAATCGATACCAATACTACTTCTTTGTTAGTTAACGGTAATTTCACGATCTCTCAATTTAAGAAATATATACCTTTTGAAGAAATAATCAACAATAATCCTTTGGAGAACCGGTTTTTTTACGTATAGTGTTGTATGATCTTGGAATGACGCTTGCTGGTAATGGCGTTGGAGGCGCGATTGAAACTACTCGACCGATATACACTGAGGCAATTTATAGTATGGGTTGGCTGGTCACTCCTGGCATTTCTTACCCTATTCTACGTTATCGATGTTGTCGAGAATCTCGATAGGTTTATCGATAGAGGGGCGGCGGTAACCGATGTCGTTCTCTATTATTTAACTTACCTTCCATATATTATCGTGCTCGTCAGTCCGATAGTGCTGTTGCTGGCGTCGAATTTTTCTTGCGGGCAGATGTCAAAACATCGGGAAGTAGTCGCGGTTCGTTCCGGTGGGATAAGTTCGATTAGAATAGCGTTCCCCCTTCTAATTTTCGGTCTGTTCTGGTCACTAATGGTTATGGCTTTCGGGGAGTTCATAGTTCCCAAAACGAATGCGATTCGGGATAATATCAAGGATGAGCGGATAAATAAGAGCAATAAAAACCAGTCCGGACGGATTAAAAATCTCCTTTACCAAACCGAAGACGGACGCGTTCTTTCGATGGAAGTCCTCGATCCTCGAAGGGAAAACGCCCGTGAAGTGCTTGTTATAACATACGACGAAAAAGACCGCGTCCGCGAGCTTCTAAGCGCGCGCAGGATGGATTACGATGGTGGTAAATGGAAGTTGCAGGATGGCCACTCATATATTTTTCGACCCGATTCCACTGACGAGTATAAGCGCTTCGAATCGCAGAATATAGCATTAAACGAATCACCGCAGGAATTAGCCGAACGCCGTGCGGATCCGGATGAAATGGGCTTTTTCGAGCTTAGAGAATTTATCGAGAGAATACAGAGAGCGGGCGGAGATCCACTCCGCGAGCGCACGGACCTGTATATGAAAATATCATATCCGTTTATTAACTTTGTAATCTTACTCTTTGGAGTTCCTCTTGTGTTGAGATTTCGCAGGGGAGGTTTGGTCGTTGGTTTTGCTCAATCAGTAACAATCGCATTCGCTTATTTTGGGGCGATAAAAGTCGGTCAGGTGCTCGGTTATAACGGCAACCTGCCACCGCTTCTCGCAGCTACATTAGGGAATATCGTTTTTGGCGCCGCCGGTTTTATTTTGCTTTTCACCCATCGGGACTAATCTATTTTATTCAGCGCTAACGGGCGTCTTCGCCCCGCATCTCGAGGCCATAGACCTTAATCGACTCGGAATTGTCCGCCATTTCCGCCGATTCGACGTCGCTAAGACCGATACTACCCTTATATTTAATAATTCCATTC